>Ga0255338_1000501_pt1 | contig 121307 bp, 87 predicted proteins | sample MeOH1_35cm_T4_19_FD_203715 | JGI IMG/M metagenome (GOLD analysis project Ga0255338, IMG submission 203715) | Sandy soil microbial communities from University of British Columbia, Vancouver, Canada - MeOH1_35cm_T4_195 | ecosystem: Engineered > Artificial ecosystem > Sand microcosm > Unclassified... | reverse complement strand
TTCGCCAGATCGGCCCTGAAGGCTTCGATCGACTTCTGCATCTTCTGCTCGGCGCTCTTCTTTGTGTCGGCGACGCTCATGTTTACCTCCGGAAATCAGCCAGACAGGATCCCGCCGGACGGGATCGAAAATGAATCATTCTACTCTCAGGCCGGGCCGAATCCGCATTGTGACGCGGCCCGCCGTCGTCATACGTGCACCAGCGTACCTTCGTCTTCGCCCAGGATCACGCGCTTCAGCGCACCCGGCTTGACGATGGAGAACACCTTGATCGGCAGCTTCTGGTCGCGGCACAGCGCGAAGGCCGTGGCGTCCATGACCTGCAGGTTGCGCGAGATGGCCTCGTCGAACGTGATGGTGGTGTAGCGCGTGGCGCTGGGGTCCTTCTTGGGGTCGGCCGTGTACACGCCGTCCACCTTGGTGGCCTTGAGCACGACTTCCGCGCCGATTTCCGCCCCGCGCAGCGCGGCGGCGGTGTCGGTGGTGAAGAACGGGTTGCCGGTGCCGGCCGCGAAGATCACGACCTTGCCCTCTTCCAGCTGGCGGATGGCGCGGGGGCGGATATAGGGCTCGACCACCTGGTCCATGCGCAGCGCTGATTGCACGCGGCCTTCGATATTCGCGTGGCGCATGGCGTCCTGCAGGGCCAGCGCGTTCATCATGGTGGCCAGCATGCCCATGTAGTCGGCCGTGGCACGGTCCATGCCGGCGGCACCGCCGGCCACACCACGGAAGATGTTGCCGCCGCCGATCACCACGGCGACCTGGACGCCCAGCTTCACGATCTCGGCAATGTCATTGACCATGCCTTCGATGGTGGCGCGGTTGATGCCGAAGGCATCGTCGCCCATCAGGGCCTCACCGGAAAGTTTAAGTAGGACGCGCTTGTAGGCTGGCATGTTCACCCTCGGGCTGGTTCTTGATCGCTCGTTCGAACGGATGGATTGGCGCGCGCGGCCCGGGCTGTCGGGGCTTGTGACCCCGGCCTGGCTCAGGGCCGCACGGAAATACGGAATTGCGGGACAGCTCGAAGCCGGTTTTCGCCGTCATCTGCAGGCATCGTTACGCGAACTTCGCCCAACATGCAGGTGACTGCGGAAATCGACTGATACAGCCGCGGCGCCCGGCACGCTGCCTGGCGCGCTTGTGCAGAGGGGCACCTTGCGGCGCCCCTCGGCATTATACGGTGGCGGAATCGGCCCTTCGTGAAAAAGGCCCCTCCCCCACCCGGACGATCAGCCCTTCTGGGCGGCAGCCACCTGGGCGGCCACTTCAGCAGCAAAATCGTCCTGCTTCTTCTCGATGCCCTCGCCCACCACGAACAAGGTGAAACCCTTCACCGTGGTGTTGGCGGCCTTCAGCATCTGCTCGACGGTCTGCTTGTCGTTCTTCACGAACGGCTGGTTGAACAGCGAGACTTCCTTCAGGTACTTCTGGACCGAACCTTCGACCATCTTGGCGACGATCTCGGCCGGCTTGCCCGATTCGGCAGCCTTCTGCTCGGCGATGCTGCGCTCCTTGGCGATCAGCTCGGCGGGCACCTGGTCAGACGACAGCGACACCGGCTTCATGGCGGCCACGTGCATGGCCACGTCCTTGGCGGCGGTTTCGTCGCCGTCGAACTCGACCATCACGCCGATACGCGTGCCGTGCAGGTACGACACCAGCTTGCCGCCATTGGCGTAGCGGGCGAAGCGGCGGATCGTCATGTTCTCGCCGATCTTGCCGATCAGCGCGGCGCGGGTGGTTTCCACCGACACGCCGTCGATTTCCAGTGCCGACAGGGCAGCCACGTCAGCCGGGTTCTGCTTGGCGATCAGTTCGGCCACCTTGGCCGAGAAGGCCAGGAAGTCGTCGTTCTTCGACACGAAGTCGGTTTCGCAGTTCAGCTCGACCAGCACGCCGGTCGTGCCGTCGATGTACGAGGCCACCACGCCTTCGGCGGTCACGCGCGACGCCGCCTTGCTGGCCTTGTTGCCCAGCTTGACGCGCAGCAGCTCTTCAGCCTTGTCCAGGTCGCCATTGGCTTCCGTCAGGGCCTTCTTGCATTCCATCATCGGCGCGTCGGTCTTCGCGCGCAGTTCTGCAACCATGCTTGCGGTAATTGCCGCCATTTGTCACTCCTTGATTGGTTCGGGCCGATGTCCCACCTGCTTCCGGGACACCCGGCCGGTGTCTGATCAACTTGGGTCCGGCTCACCCGCGGCACATCGTATGCGCGGCGGATGACAACAAAGTCAGTTTCAGCTTGCGGCGCACTGCGATTCGCAGTTTGCAAAAAGGGGGCGCCAGAAGTGCCCCCTTTTCAATGTGCCGCAAGGCGGGCGCCGGTGGCCGGTGTACCCCGGCCTCAGGCGCCAGCGGGCAATCAGCCTTCCTGGACTTCGACGAATTCGTCGCCGCCACGTGCAGCTTCCACCACTTCCTGAACCGCATTGGCGCGGCCTTCCAGGATGGCGTCGGCCACGCCGCGCACGTACAGGGCCACAGCCTTGCTCGAGTCGTCGTTACCCGGGATCACGTAATCGATGCCTTCCGGCGAGTGGTTCGTGTCCACCACGCCGATCACGGGGATGCCCAGCTTGTTGGCTTCCGTCACGGCGATCTTGTGGTAGCCCACGTCCACCACGAAGATGGCGTCAGGCACGCCGCCCATGTCCTTGATGCCGCCGATGGACTTTTCCAGCTTGGCCATCTCGCGCTCGAACATCAGCGCTTCCTTCTTGCTCATGGTGTCCAGCGCGCCGGCTTCCTTGGCGGCTTCCATGTCCTTCAGGCGCTTGATCGAGATCTTGACGGTCTTGAAGTTCGTCAGCATGCCGCCGAGCCAGCGGGCGTCGACGTAGGGCATGCCAGCGCGGCCAGCTTCTTCAGCCAGGATTTCGCGCGATTGACGCTTGGTACCCACGAAAAGCACGCTGCCGCGGTTTGCTGCCAGTTGACGCACGTACTTCATCGCGTCCTGGAACATCGGCAGGGTCTTTTCGAGGTTGATAATGTGGATCTTGTTGCGATGACCGAAGATGAAGGGGGCCATCTTCGGGTTCCAGAAGCGGGTTTGGTGGCCAAAGTGGCAACCGGCTTCCAGCATTTCGCGCATGGTCACGGACATGAGAGGTGCTCCAATAGGGTTAGGTCTGAAGTCCGCCCCGACATTCCTGAAAAGGAACACCCCGGATGGGCGGACCAGCGATTTACCAATAAAATTTGCTTCCTTACCCGCCACCGGCATGAGCCAGCAGCAAGTCAGCCAGCGATTGTAGCAACAAAATGACGTCGGGCTCAAGCCCCCGGTTGCCCCCCCGCACGCCCGCCACCCCGCCAATTCTTGGCCGGCGCGCCGCCAAATCCCTGCTTTCGGGGCGCGATGGTGCGATAATCCCACTTTGCGAATCGATTACCGGCGTGGCCCGCGGCCCCGCCGTCACTTATTTCTGGCGAAGCAGCATGAGCATCCACCTGAATACCGCCGAAGACATCGCCCAAATGCGCGTGGCTTGCCGCCTTGCCTCCGAGGTCCTCGACTACATCACGCCCCATATCGTCCCCGGAGTGACCACGGGCGAACTCGACAAGCTTTGCCACGCCTACATGCGTGACGTGCAAGGCACCGTGCCGGCGCCGCTGAACTACGCGCCGCCGGGCTATCCGCCCTTCCCCGGCGCGATCTGCACGTCCGTCAACGACGTGATCTGCCACGGCATTCCGGGCGACCGCGTGCTCAAGAGCGGCGACGCGGTGAACCTCGACATCACCGTGATCACGAAGGAAGGCTATTACGGCGACACCAGCCGCATGTTCATCGTGGGCGAGGGCTCGATCCTGGCCAAGCGCCTGGCGCAGGTCACCTATGAATGCATGTGGAAGGGTATCCAGCAAGTGCGCAATGGCGCACGCCTGGGCGATATCGGCCATGCCATCCAGGTGCACGCCGAAGCCGCCGGCTACAGCGTGGTGCGCGAGTACTGCGGCCACGGCATTGGCAAGGTGTTCCACTCGGACCCGCAGGTGCTGCACTATGGCCGCCCCAACACGGGCACCGAGATCAAGACCGGCATGATCTTCACGGTGGAGCCGATGATCAACGCCGGCAAGCGCGACATCCGCACCATGCCCGACCAGTGGACCGTGAAGACGCGTGACCGCAGCCTGTCCGCCCAGTGGGAGCACACCGTGCTGGTGACGGACACCGGCTACGAGGTGCTGACGCTGTCGGCCGGCTCGCCGGTGCCGCCGGCCTTCATTACCGAACCCGTCGCGGCCTGACGCCGCGTTGACCGCCAGGGCGCCGACCGCGGCGCCCTTTCTACTTCCAGCCGTGCCCGCGACCCACACCGCCTCCACCATGGACACCACGCCGGAACTCCTGCTTTGCCAGCGCATCCGCGACAAGCTGCGCGCCGACAAGCAAGCGCTCTTCGCCGAATTCGACGCGCACAACCAGGTCAATCCGCTGGTCACACGGCTGCGCCGCGCCGTGGATGCCGCGCTGATCGACGCCTGGACCGGCCTGGAGTTGCCCGCCAGCGCCGCACTGGTAGCGGTGGGCGGCTATGGCCGTGGCGAGCTGTTCCCGCACTCCGACGTGGATGTACTGCTCCTGCTGCCGGCCGAGCCGGACGCGGAGATGGCGGGCAAGCTGGAGCGCTTTATCGGCCTGTGCTGGGACCTGGGACTCGAGATCGGCTCGTCGGTGCGTACCGTCGACGACTGCCTGCGCGAGGCGGCGGCGGACATCACCATCCGCACTTCACTGCTCGAGGCGCGCCTGCTGATCGGCAACAAAGCGCTGTTCGCCGACATGCACCGGCGCTATCTGGCGGACCTCGACGCCGCCGACTTCTTCCAGGCCAAGCTGCTGGAGATGCGCCAGCGCCACGCCAAGTACCAGGACACGCCGTACGCGCTGGAGCCCAACTGCAAGGAAAGCCCGGGCGGCCTGCGCGACTTGCAGGTGATCCTGTGGATGACGCAGGCGGCGGGCCTTGGCGACAGCTGGAAGGAATTGTTCGAGCGCGGCCTGCTGACCGAGCGCGAGGCGCAGGAACTCACGCGCAACGAGCGCCTGCTGCGCACGATCCGCGCGCGGCTGCACCTGCTGGCCGGCCGCCGGCAGGACGTGCTGGTGTTCGACCTGCAAACCGCGCTGGCCGAGTCCTTCGGCTATCGGCAGACCACCCACAAGCGCGCCAGCGAACAGCTGATGCGCCGCTTCTACTGGGCCGCCAAGGCGGTGACGCAGCTCAACAGCGTGCTGCTGCTCAATATCGAGGCGATGCTGTTCCCAAGCGAATCCAAGGTCACACGCGTGATCAACGACCGCTTCGTGGAACGCCAGGGCATGCTGGAAATCACCAGCGACGACCTGTACGAGCGCGACCCGCACGCGATCCTGGAGACCTTCCTGCTCTACGAGCGCACGCCAGGCGTGAAAGGCATCTCCCCGCGTACGCTGCGCGGGCTCTATAACGCGCGCACGGTCATGGACGCGAGCTGGCGCAACGATCCCGAGAACCGCCGCCTGTTCCTGGCCATCATGCAGGAACCGCAGGGCATCACCCACGCGCTGCGCCTGATGAACCAGACCAGCGTGCTGGGCCGCTACCTGATCAATTTCCGGCGCATCGTCGGCCAGATGCAGCACGACCTGTTCCACGTCTACACCGTGGACCAGCACATCCTGATGGTGGTGCGCAATATCCGCCGCTTCGCCATCGTCGAGCACACGCACGAGTTCCCGTTCTGCAGCCAACTGATGGCCAGCTTCGACCGTCCATGGGTACTCTGGGTGGCCGCGCTGTTCCATGACATTGCCAAGGGCCGGGGCGGCGATCACTCCAAGCTCGGCACGGTCGATGCGCGCCGCTTCTGCAAGCAGCACGGCATTTCGCGCGAGGACACTGACCTGATCGCCTGGCTCGTGGAGCATCACCTGACCATGAGCCACGTGGCGCAGAAGCAGGACCTGACCGATCCGGACGTGGTCAAGGCCTTCGCCGGCGTGGTGGGCAACGAGCGCTACCTGACCGCGCTCTACCTGCTGACCGTGGCCGATATCCGCGGCACCAGCCCCAAGGTGTGGAATGCCTGGAAGGGCAAGCTGCTCGAAGACCTGTACCGCATCACGCTGCGCGTGCTCGGCGGCGCGCAGCTCGACCCGCACTCGCTCTGGGCCCAGCGCCGCGACGACACCATCGCCCAGCTGCGGCTCAAGGCGTTCGACCCCGAACTGGCCAAGCCGCTCTGGGACAAGCTCGACGTCTCGTTCTTCCTGCGCCACGACGCGCGTGACATCGCCTGGCTCACGCGCCACCTGTTCAACAAGGTGGATAGCGACACGGCGGTGGTCAAAGCGCGCATCTCGCCGGCTGGCGAGGGCCTGCAGGTGGCCGTCTACGTCAAGGACCAGCCGGACCTCTTCGCGCGCATCTGCGGCTACTTCGAACGCAAGGCGTTCTCGATTCAGGACGCCAAGATCCACACCACGCGCCACGGCTACGCGCTGGACACCTTCCAGGTGACCGACCCCGGCCTGGCGGGCGACTACCGCGACATCCTCGCTTTGGTCGAACACGAACTGGCGGAACGGCTGCGGCTGGAGTGCCCGCTGCCCGATCCGGCACAGGGCCGGCTGTCGCGCCAGTCGCGCAGCTTCCCGATCAAGCCGCGCGTGGATTTGCGGGCTGACGAGCGCGGGCAGTTCTACCTGCTGTCCCTGTCCGCCAACGACCGAACCGGCCTGCTCTACGCGATTGCCCGCGTACTGGCCAAACATCGCGTGTCCGTGCATTCGGCGCGCATCAACACCCTGGGGGAGCGCGTCGAAGACGTGTTCCTGGTCGATGGCAGCCGCCTTGCCGCCGACAACCGATTGCAGATTCAGCTTGAACAGGATTTGCTCGACGCGCTAGCCATCTGATGGCAACGCGGGTCGGGCAAACGCAACGATATGACAGACAGCAAAACGCCCGGCCGCAAGACGCTGGGCATCAAGACCGCCACGTCCACCTCGGACGCGCCGCGCAAGCCCACGCGCCCGGTGCGCGTCTCCGACCTGAACCGCAAGCGCGTGCAGGACGTGGTGACGGGCATCAAGGAGGCGCGGGAACGCGCCGGCGAGCGCAACAAGCGCAAGGCCGCCCCGGCCGAGGGTGCCGCGCGGCCTGATCGGGCTGATCGTGGAGAGCGCCCGGCGCGCCCGGCCCGTCCGCGCCCCGAGGGCGATCGGCCGCCGCGCCGCTATGGCGACGACGAGCGCCGCCCGCCCCAGCGTGGTTTCAGCGGCGATGACCGCCGTCCGCCCCAGCGTGGCGCCGGCGGCGACGACCGTCCGCCCCGTCCACGCCGTTTCGGTGATGACGAAGCCCGCCCGCCGCGCCGGTATGGCGATGACGAGCGCCGCCCGCCGCAGCGTGGTTTCAGCGGCGACGATCGTCGTCCCCCGCAACGCGGCTTCAGCGGCGATGACCGCCGACCGCCCCAGCGCAGCTTCGGCAATGACGATCGCGGCGCGCCGCGTCCCCGCCGTTTCGGTGACGACGAAGCCCGCCCGCCACGCCGCTATGGCGATGACGAGCGCCGCCCGCCGCAACGCGGTGGCTTCGGTGGCGACGACCGTCGTCCCCCGCAGCGCGGTTTCAACAGCGACGACCGTCGCCCGCCCCAGCGCGGCTTCGGCAATGACGATCGTGGCGCGCCGCGTCCCCGCCGTTTCGGTGACGACGAAGCCCGCCCGCCGCGCCGTTATGGCGATGATGAGCGCCGTCCGCCGCAACGCGGTGGCTTCGGTGGCGACGACCGTCGTCCCCCGCAACGCGGCCTCGGCGGCGATGACCGCCGTCCGCCCCAGCGCAGCTTCGGCAATGACGACCGCGGCGCCCCGCGTCCGCGCCGTTTCGGTGACGACGAAGCCCGCCCGCCACGCCGTTATGGCGATGACGAACGCCGTCCGTCGCAGCGTGGTGCCGGTGGCGATGACACGCGCCGCCCTGCCGCGCCGGCCCGCCGCTTCAGCGACACCGCCGACCGTGCGCGTCCGGTCCGTACCGAACGTCCGGCACCGCGCGCCGAGGCACGCGAGCCGGTCCGGCAGCAGGCGGAGGCCAATGACGACGGTCTCATCCGCCTGTCAAAGCGCATGTCCGAACTGGGCCTCTGCTCGCGCCGCGAGGCGGACGAGTGGATCCCGCGTGGCTGGGTGCTGGTAGACGGCAAGGCCGTGACCGAACTGGGTTCGCGCGTCCGCCCCGACGCCGAGATAGAGATCCTGCAGGCCGCCCGCTCCGAACAGGGCGAGCGGGTGACCGTGCTGATCAACAAGCCCGTCGGCTACGTCTCAGGCCAGGCCGAGGACGGCTACGAGCCTGCCGCCGTGCTGTTCGCGCCCGAGAACCAGTGGGCCGAGGACCCCACCCGCAAGCGCTTCCAGCCGTGGCAACGCAAGAACCTCGCGCCGGCGGGCCGTCTCGATATCGACTCCACCGGCCTGCTGGTGCTGACGCAGGATGGCCGCGTAGCGCGCGCGCTGATCGGCGACGACTCGAATGTGGAGAAGGAATACCTGGTGCGCGTGGTCTGGGAATCGCCGGAAGGTCCGGTCGAGCGCAATATCAGCGCCGTGTTCCCGGCGGATGAGATCGAGCGGCTGCGTCACGGCCTGTCGCTCGATGGCGTGCCGCTCAAGCCGGCCAAGGTGAGCTGGCAGAACGAGGAGCAGCTGCGCTTCGTGCTGCGCGAAGGCCGCAAGCGCCAGATTCGCCGCATGTGCGAGCAGGTGGGACTGCGCGTGGTAGGCCTGAAGCGCGTGCGCATGGGCCGCGTGGTGCTGGGCGATCTGCCGCCGGGCCAGTGGCGCTTCCTGGGCGCATTCGAGAAGTTCTGACGCCAGATGGTGCCTCCCTCGCCGGCAAGCGGTGAGGGAGGCCGCCGCCTCAGTCGTCGTAGTTCGCCGGCAGGTCCGGGAACAGCACCTCGGTGAAGCCGAAGCGCGTGAAGTCCTTCACCCGCATCGGGTACAGCACGCCGATCAGGTGGTCGCACTCGTGCTGCACCACGCGGGCATGGAAGCCATCGGCCACCCGCTCGATCCGGTTCCCCATCGGGTCGAATCCCGAATACTTCAACCGGGCATGGCGCGGCACCACGCCCCGCAGCCCCGGCACCGACAGGCACCCTTCCCAGCCCTCTTCCATCTCGTCGGAGAGCGGTTCCAGCACCGGATTGATCAGCACCGTCTTCGGCACCATCGGCGCGTCCGGGTAGCGCGGATTGCTGTCGAAGCCGAAGATCACCACCTGCAGGTCCACGCCGATCTGCGGCGCGGCCAGGCCGGCGCCGTTTGCGTGTTCCATGGTGTCGAACATATCGTCGATCAGCACGCGCAGCTCGGGCGTGTTGAACGCGGTCACGGGCCGCGCCACCTGCGTCAGGCGCGGATCTCCCATCTTCAGAATGTCACGGATCATTGCGCGTCCTCCGGTTGTGCGCCCGTGGCGTCCGCCAGCAACGCCAGCATGCCATCCTCGTCGATCACCGCCACGCCAAGCGCCTGCGCCTTCTCAAGCTTGCTGCCCGCCTCGGCACCGGCCACCACGTAGTCGGTCTTCTTCGACACCGAGCCAGCCACCTTGGCGCCGGCCGCTTCCAGTCGCTCCTTTGCGTCCTCACGCGAGAGCGTCGGCAGCGTGCCGGTCAGCACGAAGGTCTTGCCGGCCAGCGGCAGCGGCGCGCGGGCGGCGGGCTCGCTCTCCGGCCAGTGTACGCCGGCGGCGCGCAGCTGCTCGACCACCTCCACATTGTGCGGCTCGCCCAGGAAGTTGGCGATCGACTGCGCCACCACCGGCCCGACGTCGTTGACTTCCAGCAAAGCGGCCTCGTCGGCGGCCAGCAGGTTGTCCAGCTTGCCAAAGTGCTTGGCAATATCCTTGGCCGTCGCCTCGCCCACGTGGCGGATGCCCAGCGCGAAGATAAAGCGGTTCAGCGTGGTGCTGCGCGACTTGTCGATGGCCGCCACGAGGTTCGTGGCCGACTTGTCGGCCATCCGGTCCAGCGCGGCCAGCTTCGCCACGCCAAGCTTGAAGAGATCCGCCGGCGTGCGGACGATGCCCTGGTCGACCAGTTGCTCCACCACCTTGTCGCCCAGGCCCTCGATGTCCATTGCGCGGCGCTGGGCAAAGTGCAGCAGGGCCTGCTTGCGCTGCGCGGCGCAGATCAGGCCACCCGTACAGCGGGCGATGGCCTCGTCCTCCAGGCGCTCCACGTGCGAGCCGCACACCGGGCAGGTGGTCGGCATGACAAACGCGCGCGCGTCGGCCGGGCGCCGCTCCAGCACCACGGCCACCACCTCCGGAATCACGTCGCCGGCACGGCGCACGATCACCGTATCGCCGATATGCACATCCTTGCGGCGGATCTCGTCCTCGTTGTGGAGCGTGGCGTTGGTCACGGTCACGCCGCCCACGAACACCGGCGCGAGCCGCGCCACGGGCGTAATGGCGCCGGTGCGGCCCACCTGCACCTCGATGTCCTCGACGGTCGTGGTCATCTCCTGCGCCGGGAACTTGTGCGCCAGCGCAAAGCGCGGCGCGCGCGAGACGAAGCCAAGCTGCTCCTGCTCGGCAATGGCGTTGACCTTGTAGACCACGCCGTCGATGTCGTACGGCAACTGGTCGCGGCGCGCCCCAATATCGCGATAGAAGGCCAGCAGGCCCTGCGCACCCTGCACCACCTGGCGCTCGGCGCAGACCGGCAGGCCCAGCCCGGCAAAGCCGTCGAGCATCACGCTGTGGGTGGCGGGACGGTCCGCGCCCTGCAACTCGCCAATCCCGTAGGCGAAGAAGGACAGCGGCCGCTTGGCGGTGATGCGCGGGTCCAGCTGCCGCAGGCTGCCGGCGGCGGCGTTGCGCGGATTGACGAAGGTCTTCTCGCCGGCCTCGGCCTGGCGTTCATTGAGCTTGTCGAACTCGGCGCGGTACATGAAGACCTCGCCGCGCACTTCCAGCACGGCCGGCGCCTTGCCGCGCAGCTTCAGCGGAATCGCCTTGATGGTCCGCACGTTGGCGGTCACGTCCTCGCCGGTCTCGCCGTCGCCGCGCGTGGCGGCCTGCACGAGCCTGCCGTCCTCGTAGCGCAGCGACATCGCCAGGCCGTCGAACTTCAGTTCGCAGGCGTATTCCACGGCCTGATCGGTCGCCTCGGCGGCGCTGAACAGGTCGTGGCCGTCAGCTGGCGCGGGCGCGGCGGTCCGGCCCAGCCCCTGGGCGCAGCGGCGGTCGAAATTGACGACATCTTCGTCGGCGAAGCCATTGTTCAGCGACAGCATCGGCACGCGATGCCGCACGGAATCGAACGCGGACAACGGCGCGCCGCCCACGCGCTGGGTGGGCGAATCGTCGGTCAGCAGGTCGGGATGCTCGGTCTCCAGCGCCTGGAGTTCGCTGAACAGCGCGTCGTACTCGGCGTCCGGAATCGACGGATCATCGAGCACGTAGTACTGGTAGGCGTGGCGTTCGAGTTCATCGCGCAGCCATTGCACGCGCGCGGTAGCGGCGGCATCGGCCGGCAACGCACCGGCGGGCGCGGAGGCCGGAGCCTGCGCGCCTTGAGTCTTGGCGGTCATGGCAGGCTTCCTTACAGGCTGAACAGGCGCTGGGCCGCCGATGAGCCGGCGGGCATGCCGCGCGCCTCGAGCTTCTCGTACAGCTTTTCGAGTTGGGCGAAGATCGCCACGAACGATGCCTCGGTCAGCGGCCGCATGTTGTCGTCCACAAGCTGGGCGCCCATGCGCTGGGCCAGGCTGTAGCCGTACTCGCACACGGTCTTGAACGGCTTGACCGCCTGCGCGGCCTGCGGCACGTCCAGCAGCAGCGTGATCTGGCGTCCGGCGTTGACGGTCAGGTCGTCGCGCAGGAAGTTCGTGTCGCCGAACTGGAGCGTGAACAGCGGCTTCTGCACGCCATCGGCGCCCGGTTCATAGCGGATGAAGCGCGTGCCGTCGCGGGACAGCACCAGCCCGTCCTGCGTGGCCACGGTCTGCACATAGGCCGCCGACCAGGGCGCGCCATCGGAAATCACGTTCACGCCCAGTTGCACATCGGCGCCGGCGGCAAAGCCGTCCAGTTCCCGGGCGTTGGCGACGGTCTCGGTCATGTCAGGGAGGTCCGCCGACGCATCGAGCGCCTCGGCCAGCGCCTCCACGGCGTTGACGAACTCGGAGAACTCCAGCGCGTTCAGCGGGCCGCTGCGGTTGGCCAGTTGCACGGCGACCTGGATGTCCTCGTACTGGTGGCCGGCGGTTACCGGCTCCCAGGCGTTGGCTTCGGCACGCAGACCCTCGATATGGACCTGCTTGGTGCCGGCGCGGCGCAGCCGGCCCGTCAGCGGCAGGATGCGGTCGCCAGACGCCTTGCGTTCGAGGTGCATCGGCACAATGCAGTCGATCAGCGGGTCGATCACGGCCTGCGCCGGCTGGCCGTCCATCGCAGCGGGGGCGGCCGCCGGGGTGGCGGGCTTCGGGGCCCGCGCCGCCATGGTGGTGGTCTGGGCCTGAGCGCCGTCCTCGTCGGCTTGCTCGTCCCGGCTGGCAGCCGGCACCATGGCCGGCGATGCCGCCACGGCCACTTCGTCGGCGACGATCTCGTCGGCATCCGCCGAACCGGCGGCTGCATGTGCGGCGGCCGTGGCCACCTCGGCCACCTCGGCGTCGTGGTTCGATTCCTGGCGGGCGGCCGGCTTCACCTCGGGCCTGGCCACTTTGCCGGCCTCGCCCAGCGTGGGCTCGCGCCGCGTAATGTGCTCGGGCGGCAGTTCCTGCAGCTTGGCAGCCGTCTCGGGATGCACGGTCTTGCCCACCACCGGCTCGCGCATGGGCGGCAGGTCGTCTTCGGGCATCAGCGGCCGCACGCGGCGCGCCTTGTGGATCTGCCAGCGGTTGTACGCCACCAGCAACAGCAACAGGATGACACCCGCGATGATCAGAGCGTTTTGCAGTTCCATCTCAAGCGGCCTCCGCCATAGACACTGCTGCATCCATATCCACCGCCACGATCCGCGACACGCCTTGCTCCTGCATGGTCACGCCGATCAGCTGATGGGCCATCTCCATCGCAATCTTGTTGTGAGAAATAAACACGAACTGGGTCTTGTCGGACATGCGCGCCACCATGTTGGCGTAGCGCTCGGTATTGGCATCGTCAAGCGGCGCGTCCACCTCGTCCAGCAGGCAGAACGGCGCGGGGTTCAGCTGGAACATCGCGAACACCAGCGCAATCGCGGTCAGCGCCTTCTCGCCGCCGGAAAGCAGGTGAATCGTCGAGTTCTTCTTGCCCGGTGGCTGGGCCATCACCTGCACGCCGGCATCGAGGATTTCCTCGCCGGTCATGATCAGGCGCGCCTGGCCGCCACCGAACAGCTGCGGGAACAGCTCGCCGAAATGATGGTTGACCTGGTCGAACGTGCCTTGCAGCAGCGCGCGCGTTTCCTGGTCGATCTTGGCGATGGCGTCCTCGAGCGTGTTGATGGCGTCGTTCAGGTCGGCCGACTGGGCGTCGAGGAAGGTCTTGCGCTCGCGCGCGGCGGACAGTTCATCGAGCGCGGCCATGTTGACCGGGCCCAGCGCGTTGATCGCATTGTTGATGCGCGTGACTTCGCCTTGCAGGTAGGACGGCTTCAGCTCGGCGGTCAGCTTCTCGGCCAGCGCCACCTCGTCGACCTGTGCGGTCGTCAGCTGCTCGGTGAACTGCTCCTGGTTCAGGCGCGCGGCCTGCTCCTTGAGCTGCAACTCGGTGATGCGGTCGCGCAGCGGCTGCAGGCTGCGCTCGGCGGCCAGGCGCTGTTCGTCGAACTGGCGCAGCTGTGCCGACAGCGCATCCAGCTCGATGCGCGCCGCCGACAGCTTCTCTTCCTTCTCGGCGCGCACTTCCAGCGCCTCTTGCAGGCCGGTGTGGGCGGTCTGCTCGTTGATGGTTTCGAGTTCGACGCGCGCGTTTTCCAGCGATTCGGCGATGCGCTCGGACTGGTCCGCCGCCATCTGGATGTTGCGGCGCAGTTCGTCGATGCGGCCGGACAGGTTGCGCTCGGCGAACACCGCCTCCTGCGCGGCCCGTTCGAAATCGCGCAACTGCTGGCGCGCGCCGGTCAGCTTGCCGTCCAGCGCCTCGAAGGCCATCTGGTGGTCTTCGTGGGCCGCCTGCATCTCGGCCAGCTGGGTGTCGTGCTGCTCGAAGGTCGCCTCGGACTCGGCACGCACGGCGCGCTGTTCCTCGATCTGGGCCTCGATCTCCGCCAGTTCCTCGCGGATCTGGCCGCTCCGGGCGGAGAATCGCTCCATCGCCTGCGACAGCTTGAGCACGTCCATCTGCAACGTGTGCACGCGCCGCGTGGCCTGCTCAGCGCGGGTGCGGGCCTCGGCCAGCGCCTGGCTGGCCTGGGTGTAGGCCGACTCCGCGCGCACGGCCTGGGTCTTGGCCTCGTCGGACAGCAGCATCTGCGCGCGCGCCTGCTTCTGCAGGTTTTCGATTTCCTGTTCGCGGGCCAGCATGCCGGCCTGCTCGGAATCGGCGGCGTAGATCTGGATCGCGTTGCGGCCCACCAGGTGGCCTTCGGCAACGACGAACTGCGCGCCTTCCGGCAGCGTGCCGCGCCCGGCCAGTGCCTGCGCCATGTCGGTGGCGGTGTAGATGTCGGCCAGCCAGTCCTGCATGACGGCGCGGATGCCCGGCTCGGTGATCTGCACCAGCGACATCAGCGGGCGCAGCCCGGCGGGCGCCTCCACGGGCCGCGCAGCGGACGGCGGCGAGTAGAACGCGAGCTTGGCGGGCGGCGCATCGGACAGGAAGGCCTTGACCCAGTCCAGATTGGACACTTCCAGTGCGGCCAACTTCTCGCGCAGCACGGATTCGAGCGCGTTTTCCCAGCCCGGCTCGATATGCACCTTCTTCCACAGGCGCGGCAGCTCGGCCAGGCCATGGCGCTCCAGCCACGGCTGGACCTTGCCCTCGGTCTGCACGTTTTCCTGCAACTGGCGCAGCGCGGACAGGCGGGCTTCCAGCGCGGCGATGGCGGCGGCTTCGCTCTGCACGCGCTCCTGCGCGCTGCGGCGCTCGGCGTCCAGGCGCGGCACGCGGTCCTCGCTGTCCATCAGCACGGCCTGGGCTTCCTCGAGCATCGCTTCCTGCTCGGCCAGCTCGCCGCGTTGTTCTTCCAGCCGGGTCTCGTCGGGGCGGTCGAGCCCCTTGTCTTCCAGCGACAGGCGTTCCTTGCGCTGCTCCAGCTGCTGGAGCATCTGGTCGGCGCTGCGCTGCTGGGCGGCCTCGAGCTTCAGCGTCTGCTCGGCCTGCATGATGCCGGCGCGCTGCTCGTTCAGCAGTTGCTGGGCGTCGCGCCACTGGCCTTCCAGCGTCGGCAGTTCGTCGGACTTCTGCGCCACGGCGTCCTGCGCCTCGATGGTGCGGGCCTCGGACAGGGCCAGGTTTTCCTCGGCCTGGGCCAGTTCCTCGGTGGCCTGCTCGGCCTTGCCCTGCCATTGCTCGCGCTGGGTGGTCAGGGCGGCAATCTGCGCCTGCACGCGGTTGCGCGACTCCACCACATAGCGGATCTCGGCCTCGAGCTTGCTGACCTCGGAGTTGGCCTCGTACAGCGCGCCCTGGGCGGCGTGCATGCCGTCCGACGCGGCGTAGTGCGCCGCGCGCATCGTCTCCAGCTCGGCTTCCACATGGCGTAGCTGGGCGGTCTGGGCTTCCAGGTCGATTTGGGCCTGCTCGATGGCGCGCGCATGGCGCTCCTGCTCGGCCTGGGCCTCGCGCTTGCGCAGCAGCCACAGCAGTTGCTGCTTTTCCTCGCCGTCGGCCTGCAGGGTCTTGAAGCGCTGGGCTACCTCGGCCTGGCCTTCGAGCTTGTCGAGGTTGGCGCCGAGTTCGCGCAGGATGTCTTCCACGCGGGTCAGGTTCTCGCGCGTGTCGCCCAGGCGGTTTTCGGTCTCGCGGCGGCGTTCCTTGTACTTGGAGACGCCGGCGGCCTCTTCCAGGAAAATCCGCATGTCATCGGGCTTGGCCTCGATGATGCGCGAGATCATGCCCTGCCCGATGATGGCGTAGGCGCGCGGCCCCAGGCCGGTGCCCAGGAAGATGTCCTGGATGTCGCGCCGGCGCACCGGCTGGTTGTTGATGTAGTACGAGGAGGTGCCGTCGCGGGTCAGCACGCGCTTGACGGCCACTTCGGCGTACTGGCTCCACTGGCCGGCGGCGCGGCCTTCGGCGTTGTCGAAGACCAGTTCCACGCTGGCGCGCCCGGCCTGCTTGCGCGCGGTGGAACCGTTGAAGATCACGTCCTGCATGGATTCGCCACGCAGTTCGGACGCGCGTGACTCACCCAGCACCCAACGCACGGCGTCGATGATGTTGGATTTGCCGCAGCCGTTGGGACCGACGATGCCGACCAGTTGGCCGGGCACTTGAAAATTGGTGGGATCGACGAAGGACTTGAAGCCCGCCAGCTTGATCGAGGACAGTCGCACGGTTGTCGTGTGGTTTGGGCGTTACGAATGTTGGAAAAGCCGGGCTGCCCCGGAGGCGCTCGACGTGACGTGACGTCAACGTCTCATGCGACCCATTGGGGCCCGATAGATTGGCGGTAATCATACCATCGCGGACCGTTCGTCCGGCCGCTTTATCGCCCGATGGGCACCGTTTCCGACGCCTCATTCCCGACCCAGAAAATCCTTGCTTTTCCGCGAGTTGCGTCTATTCATGCAAGCGGTTTCGAGGTGCACGCTGCGTGCCCGCAACACCGTGATGCGACGCCCGCGCGACAAATCCAGCGGAAACTTCCTAGGGTTAGTGCTAGTCTCTTGGAATGCCGGCGTGACCCCGGAGCCCCTCCGGAAAGAAGCGCCCTCCCCGCCGCTCGACCGTCATCCGGCCGTCACACGCCGCCTGCAGGTCGCGATTTGCCTGGAGATCCGTGCATGACCGCAACCCCAGCGACCCCGGAACGGGACGACCTGCCCTGGTCCGTGTCCGACATCGACTACGCGTCCATCGACGCGGAGAAGGTGCGCAACAACCGCACGCTGTTCTATCTGCTCGCCGCGGCATCCTTTATCGAAAGCGGCTCCGACACCTACGCGGGCAACCTCGCCATCTACTACGCCCATGTGCCGGAGGCCGCCACGTGGCTCGCCCGGCACTGGGAATCCGAGGAATTGCAGCACGGTTTCGCGCTGCGCCGCTACGTGGAGCACGTCTGGCCGGAATTCGACTGGCCGCGCGGCTACCAGCGCTTCTTCGACGAATACAGCCAGACCTGCTCGATCGACAATTTCGAGCGATCGCACGCGCTGGAGATGGCCGCGCGCTGCGTGGTGGAAACCGGCACGGCCACCTACTACCGTGCCCTGGAGCAGGCCAGCGACGAGCCGGTGCTGCGCGACCTGACCCGCCGCATCGCCAACGACGAGGTGCGCCACTACAAGCATTTCTTCCGTTATTTCAATGCCTTGAACGGCCAGGAGCGGATCGGGCGCGCCCGGGTGCTGGGCGCGCTGGCGCGGCGTTTGCTCGAAATCAAGAACGAGGATGCCGAGATCGCGCTGCGCAACGTGCTGCGGGTGGAGCGCAACCAGGAAGACGTGCCGGAGCAGGACGTGCGCGCGCTGAACTCCCAGTGCAGCGCCGTGGTGCGCCGGAACCTGCCGCTCGAGATGACCGTCAAGATGCTGTTGCGTCCGCTGCACCTGCACGCCGGGCTGGAGCGATTCATCCGCCGCCCGCTGGTGGCCGCGGTCTCGCGGGTGATGCTTTATTAAGCGAAGCCGGCACGCGGGGCGGCGGCGGCATTCCTTTATAATGCCGGGTTTCAACCGCCCCGCCTGCCTGCCACCGTGAATCCGCGCCTCGACCTGCTCCAGACCTATCCTTTCGAGAAACTGCGCGTGCTGGTGGCGGACGTCAAACCCGCCGACAAGCCGGCCATCAGCTTCGGCATTGGCGAGCCCAAGCATCCGACTCCCGAATTCATCAAGCAGGCGATGACCGCGTCGCTGGCCGGACTGGCCAGCTACCCGAGCACCGCCGGCACCGACGCGCTGCGCCAGGGCATCGCCGGCTGGCTGGAGCGCCGCTACGGCCTGCCGAAGGTTGACGCCGCCACTGAAGTCCTGCCCGTGACGGGCTCGCGCGAGGCGCTGTTCGCCTTCGCCCAGACCGTGGTGGACGCCAGCCGCCCCAACCCGCTGGTGCTGTGCCCGAACCCGTTCTACCAGATCTACGAAGGCGCCACGCTGCTGGCCGGCGCCCGGCCGGTATTCGCCAACAGCGACCCGGCGCGCAACTTCGCGCCCGCGTTCGACCAGATCGGCGCCGAGACCTGGCAGGACGTGCAGTTGCTGTACGTCTGCTCGCCCGGCAATCCCACCGGCGCCGTGATGTCGCTGGCGGACTGGAAGCAGCTGTTCGAGTTGTCCGATCGCCACGGCTTCGTGATCGCCTCGGATGAGTGCTATTCCGAGATCTATTTCGACGAAGCCAACCCGCCGCTGGGCGCGCTGGAAGCCGCCCATAAGCTGGGCCGCGGCTTCGAGCGGCTGGTGATGTTTTCGAGCCTCTCCAAGCGCTCCAACGTGCCGGGCCTGCGCTCGGGCTTCGTGGCCGGCGACCCGGCAATTCTCAAGAAATTCCTGCTATACCGTACCTACCACGGCGCGGCCATGAACCCTGCCGTGCAGGCGGCCAGCGTGGCCGCGTGGAACGACGAGGCCCATGTGCGCGAGAACCGCGCGGCCTATGTGAAGAAATTCAGCGCCGTCACGCCGATGCTGGCGGAAGTGCTCGATGTAGCACTTCCCGATGCCGCGTTCTATCTCTGGGCCGATGTCTCGCGCACCGGTCTGTCCGATACGGACTTCGCCGTGCGCCTGCTGGCCGAACAGAACGTGGCCGTGCTGCCCGGCAGCTACCTGGCGCGTGACGCCCATGGCGTGAACCCGGGCAGGAACCGCGTGCGGATGGCCCTGGTGGCCACGCCGGACGAGTGCGTGGAAGGCGCGCGCCGGATCGTCGAATTCTGCAAGTCGCTGGGCGGGCGCTGACCCCTTCCCGGCGGACCAAGGTTATTACCTGAACAATCACCTGAACCATCACCACTAAAGAAACGACCATGACGCAAGCACTGCAAGCCCTGATCGACCAGGCGTGGGAAGACCGCGCCAGCCTGTCGCCCAAGTCCGCCCCGAACGACATCCGCGAGGCGGTGGCCAACGTGATCTCCCAGCTGGACGCCGGCGCCCTGCGCGTGGCCGAAAAGCAAGGCAAGGAATGGGTCGTCAACCAGTGGATCAAGAAGGCCGTGCTGCTCTCGTTCCGCCTGGAAGACAACGCGCCGATGGCCGCTGGCGGTTTTGCGCAGTTCTACGACAAGGTGCCGACCAAGTTCGCCAACTGGACCGGCGACGACTTCGCCCGCGCCGGCTTCCGCGTGGTGCCGCCCGCCGTGGCCCGCCGTGGTTCGTTCATCGCCAAGAACGCCGTGCTGATGCCGTCGTACGTGAACATCGGCGCCTATGTGGATGAAGGCACGATGGTCGATACCTGGGCCACCGTGGGTTCGTGCGCGCAGATCGGCAAGAACGTCCACCTGTCGGGCGGCGTGGGCATCGGTGGCGTGCTGGAGCCGCTGCAGGCCAACCCGGTGATCATCGAGGACAACTGCTTCATCGGCGCGCGCTCGGAAGTGGTGGAAGGCGTGATCGTGGAAGAGAACTCGGTGATCTCGATGGGCGTGTACCTGGGCCAGTCGACCAAGATCTATGACCGCGAAACCGGCGAGATCCACTATGGCCGCGTGCCGGCCGGTTCGGTGGTGGTGGCCGGCAACCTGCCGTCCAAGGATGGCAAGTACAGCCTGTACTGCGCCGTGATCGTGAAGAAGGTGGACGCGCAAACCCGCGCCAAGACCAGCCTGAACGATCTGCTGCGCGGCGACTGATCCACGCAAGCCGCCGCAACGCCGCCGGCCATCCTCGTCGAGGGTGGCCGGCGGCGAACCGATTCGCCCATGCCTTCCCTCCGCAAGCGACTCATGGCCCTAGACCCCGCCACTGTCAGCACCGTGCTCTCCCTGCTCCCTACCATCCTCGACCAGGCCAACAAGACCATCGAGAAGATCAAGAAGGGCCGCCGCAAGGACGAGCCGGACATCGGCGGCACGATGGAGCCGCGCGACCCCGCTGCCCGCATCGCCGAGCTGGAGATGGCCGCCATGCAGCAGGCCGAGGCCGTGAAGCTGCTGGCCGAGCAGCACGCCATCACCATCGAGGCGCTGCGCAAGGAAGCCGCCCGGCTGGACCGCCGCCTGCGGCTGATGACCGCCGTGGCCATGACCGGCGTGGCGCTGGGCCTGGGCGGGCTGGTCATCGCCCTCAACCTGCTGTTCCGATAATCACCATGACTGTCCTGCTCTACGGCATTCCGAACTGCGACACCGTCAAGAAGGCACGCACCTGGCTCGACACGAACGGCGTGCCGTATACGTTCCACGACTTCAAGAAGCAAGGCGTGGACGAAAAGCTGCTGCGCGCCTGGCTCAAGCACGTGCCGCTGGCTACGCTGCTGAACAAGAAGGGCACCACCTACCGCGCGCTGTCCGACGCGGACAAGGCCAGTGCCGAGTCCGATACCGGCGCCATCGCGCTGATGCAAACCAGCCCGTCCCTGATCAAGCGGCCCGTGCTGGACCGCAACGGCCAGGTCAGCGTGGGGTTTTCCGCCGACGGCTACGCCGCACTTTTCTGAATTTTCCTGCCGCCACCGCAACATGAACCCCACCCTCGCCCTGACCGAAGACCTGATCCGCCGCCGCTCCGTCACGCCCGCTGACGAAGGCTGCCAGGCCGTGCTGGAATCCCGCCTGAAGGCCCTCGGCTTCGTATGCGAAAACCTCGTCAGCGGCCCGGACGACTTCCGCGTGACCAACCTGTGGGCGGTGAAGCGCGGCACGGCGGGCACGGCAGGCAAGCTGCTGGCCTTCGCCGGCCATACCGACGTGGTGCCTACCGGCCCGGTGGACCAGTGGCAGTCGGACCCGTTCCAGCCCACCCACCGCGACGGCAAGCTCTACGGCCGGGGCGCGGCGGACATGAAGACCTCCATCGCCGGCTTCATGGTCGCCGTGGAGGAATTCGTGGCCAAGCATCCGGCCCACGCCGGCTCCATCGCCTTCCTGATCACCAGCGACGAGGAAGGCCCGGCGCATGACGGCACGGTGAAGGTGGTGGAGGCCCTCAAGGCGCGCGGCGAGCGGCTGGACTACTGCGTGATTGGCGAGCCGACCTCGGTGGACACCCTCGGCGACATGGTCAAGAACGGCCGGCGCGGCTCGCTGTCCGGCAAGCTCACGGTCAAGGGCGTGCAGGGGCATATCGCCTATCCGCACCTGGCACGCAACCCGATCCACCTGGCCGCGCCGGCGCTGGCCGCGCTGGTGGGCGAGACCTGGGACCAGGGCAACGAGTACTTCCCGCCCACCACCTGGCAGATGTCGAACATCCACGGCGGCACCGGCGCGACCAACGTGATTCCGGGCCACGTGACCATCGACTTCAATTTCCGCTTCTCCACGGCGAGCACGCCGGACGGCCTGAAGGCCCGCGTGCATGCCATCCTCGACCAGCACGGGCTTGAGTACACGCTCGACTGGACACTGGGCGGCGAACCGTTCCTGACCCCGCGCGGCGACCTGTCCGACGCGCTGAGCGCCGCCATCGCGGCCGAGATGGGCGTCAAGACCGAGCTGTCGACGACTGGCGGCACGTCCGACGGGCGCTTTATCGCCAAGATCTGCCCGCAGGTGATCGAGTTCGGCCCGCCCAACGCGAGCATCCACAAGATCGACGAACATGTGGAAGTGCGCTTCATCGAGCCGTTGAAGAATGTCTACCGCGGCGTGCTGGAACGGCTGATCGCCTGACCGGCCGCGACGACGGGGGCCCTGGCGGCCCCTTTTCTTATCCTTATTGTGGTGTCTCCCATGGCCTCCTCCCCCCTGCAAACCGTCCGCGACCTGCTGCGCCTGGCGGTCTCGCGCTTCACCGCCACCAAGCTGTCCTTCGGCCACGGCAGCGCCAATGCCTACGATGAAGCGGCCTACCTGGTGCTGCATACGCTGAACCTGCCGCTCGACACGCTCGACCCGTTCCTGGACGCCCGCCTGCTGCCCGAGGAAGTGCAAGCCGTGCTCGACGTGATCGAGCGCCGCGTGACCGAGCGCGTGCCGGCCGCCTACATCACGCACGAGGCGTTCATGCATGGCCTGCGCTTCTACGTGGACTCCCGCGTGATCGTGCCGCGCAGCTTTATCGGCGAATTGCTCCAGGAAGGCCTGGAGCCGTGGCTGGGCGAGACCGACGGCATCACCACCGCGCTGGAACTCTGCACCGGCTCGGGCTGCCTGCCGATCATCGCCGCGCATGTCTGGCCAAACGTCCGGATCGACGCCGTGGATATCTCCCCCGACGCCCTGGCCGTGGCGCGCCGCAACGTGGCCGACTACAAGATGGGCGAGCGCATCGCGCTATATGAAGGCGATCTGTACGCGCCGCTGCCGTCCGGCGCCACCTACGATGTCATCCTGACCAATCCGCCGTACGTCAACGAGCAGTCGATGCGCGACCTGCCGCCGGAGTACCTGGCCGAACCGCGCATCGCGCTGGCCGGGGGCGACGATGGCATGGACGTCGTGCGCCGGATCATCGCCGGCGCGAAGCAGCGGCTCAATCCGGGCGGCGTGCTGGTGGTGGAGATCGGCAACGAGCAGGCGAACGTCGAGGCGGCCTTCCCCGACCTGGACATCATCTGGCTCCCGGTCAGCGCCGGCGACGAGCAGGTGTTTTTGGTGACTTACGACGCACTTCCTGGCTGAAATCCCTCGCCGCCCTAAAATTTTGTGTGGAAAATGCGGCCGAAATATAAATTCGGTTCGTTCAGCGCGAATTTGGTGGGCGGCCGGGCCGCGAAACGACCGCTTATCTACGTTTTTCGCGCCCTCCCTAAAAAAAAGTAGACAACCTGACCTCCAAATATAAAATTTGTGCGTTTAGCGCGAATTTTGTTGGGTCTCATCGATCACATTTGAGGGGATGGCGTGCATCATATGCGGCAGGTTGGCTATGCGTGGGTCCGGAATCAGCTCAAAGCGCCCTCGGTGCCCGTCATCCGGGAGGCACGCTCGGGCGCCACGACGCGCATCCTCGAAATGCCGGATGCCATCCTGTTCCCGCGCAAGGTGGCGCCGCCCGACGACGCTCCGCTCCTGGCCCATACGCTGTTCGCCATCAAGCACGAGGGCGTGGACCTCGCCATCCTGTCCCAGGCGCTGCCCCAGGTGCCGCAGGCGGAAATGCAGGCCGAGCTGGACCTGCACCCCACCAGCCGCTTCGCGCGCATCGCGGCCATGCTGTGGGAGCACTTCACCGGCAACACGCTCACGCCCACCCTCTCCGACAAGGTGCCCTACGTCAATCTGTTCGACCCGGCGCGCTACTACACCGCCGCGCCGGGCAAGCTCCATCCGCGCTGGCGTGTGCGCTTCAACGGGCTGGGCGAGCTGGACTACTGCGTCACCGTGCGCCGCACCGAGACGATCCAGTCGATCCTTGACATGGACGTCTTCGCGCGCATGGACGCCTTTATCGCCTCGGTCGGCCCGGACATCCTGGACCGCGCGCTGCACTGGGCCTACCTGAGCGAGACCGACAGTTCGTTCGAAATCGAGCGGGAGAGCGCCACGCAGGACAAGTCCGAACGCTTCGTCCAGCTGCTGCGCCACGCGCATGAAAGGCGCCCGTTGAGCGAGGAATACCTGACCGAGCTCCAGAACGACGTCATCTCCAACCCGTTCGACCAGGCGATGCAGTACCGCACCGAACAGAACTGGCTGCGCCGGGGCGGCAACGGGCCGGCGTCCGTCACCTACGTGCCGCCGGTGCCGGACGACGTGCCCGGCCTGATGCACGCCCTGGAAGACTTCGCCAACCAGCCGCCGGCCAACGTGGACCCGCTGATCGTGGCGAGCGTGGTGTCGTTCTGGTTCGTCTTCATCCACCCGTTCATGGACGGCAACGGACGGCTATCGCGCTTCCTGATCCACCACGCGCTGTGCCGCTCGGGCAAGATGGCCAAGGGCTTCCTGCTGCCGGTCTCGGTGGCCATCAAGCGGCATGAGGCCGACTACCTCGCCGCGCTGGAGAGCTTCTCCAAGCCGGTGCGCGCGCTCTGGCGGGTGCGGGTGCTGGGCGATCAACAGTTCGATTGCGAGACCAGCGCCGGGGCCACGCCCTATCGCTACTGGGATGCCACGGCGTGCGTGGAATTCGGCGTCCGCATGGTCCGGGAAGCCCTGGAGCACGACCTGGAGGCCGAAACGCGCTTCCTGATCGGCTACGACGAAGTGGCCAGGCGCGTGGATGCGCAGTTCGACATCCGCAATGCGGACCTCGCCACGCTGGTTTCGAGCTGCTTCCGCGAGAAGGGGCGCGTGTCCAACCGCTGGCGCAAGCAACTGGCCCTGCGCGTGCAGCCGGCCGCGTTCGACGCCATCGAGGCCGCCGTCAAGGACGTGTTCTTTTCGGACGAGTCCGATCCTGTCGCACCATAAAAAACGGGCACGCCGACGTGCCCGTTGCCCTGCTGTTTACTAATTAGCTGTTTATTAGTTAGCAGGCCACTCAGCCTCCCGGCCCCACCGAGTAGATCGTCCCGTTGGACGACACCTGGTAGTAATCGGCACCCACGCCGACCCAGTGATGGCCCTTGCGCGGTGCGGGCAGGTTGTAGTCCTTGTACTTGTCGATCACGTACTGGCGGTCTCGGAATTCCGTCGGCAGCCGGTCACCCTTGTTCCACTTCTGCGGCGCGTAGGGCGACTGCGCGCCCATCGGCTGCGAGCCGGTACGGCCGGGGCTGCTGCTCATCGAATCCGAGGACATGCCCTGGCTCTTCGATGCCGGCGCGGTGCCGCGTGGCTGCTTGCCCTGCTGGGCAGGTGGCATCGGCGTGGCTGAAGGTGGCATCGCACCGGCCTGGCCCGGTGCGGGCATGGGCGTCGGGCCGGATGGCTGGGTCTGGCCGGGCATCTGGCCCTGGCCCTGCTGCGCCATCGCGAATGGTGCGGCCAGCATGCCTGCCGCCACCAGGGAGGGTATTAACAACTTCGTTTTCATCGTGATCTCCTCACAGATGGAACGTCAGGCCGCCCGGGCGCGGGCAGCCCCCAGACCAGCTTAGTAGCAATTGCGGGGCCCGCATCGTCAAATACCCGGCCGGCCGCCGGAGTCTGCCGATTTTCCCCAATGATTTCAATGGCTTGCCAAATGAAGGAGACACGCCCGGGGAGATGCATTTTCCGCACGGCAACCGGTAAAAACGGCGCATGCGTGTAGCAACTGCCACCCCGCCGCCGGGGCCGCGCGGAAATGCTGCGGCGCGCCAGCGCCGGCCAGTCAGCGGGTGAGGAGGTGGGGCACCGACGACGCCAGCATGGCCACGCCCGAGCCCGTGAGAAGCGTCAGCACGATGCGGCGGAACATGATGTCGCTGATCCCCACATAGACCCGCGTGCCGAGCAGCGTGGGAATCAGCATGGCGGGCGCGACGATGGCGAACATCGGCAGCATGTCCCGGGTGACGATGCCGGTACCGATGTAGACGGCCATCGTCACCATCAAGGCGCCGAGGTTGAAGTTCTGGATCACCACGCGCTGGGTGTCCTTGTCGAAGCCGCGCAGCGTGCACCAGAGCGTGGGCGCGATGCCCGTGAACCCGCCGATACCACCCAGAATGCCGCCGATCCCGCCGACCACCACGTCAGCCAGCCGTCCGCCGTGGCGGATGGGCGGCAGCCTGGACGAAAACAGCATGATCGGGCACCAGATCACCAGGATGATGCCAAGGCAGAGCTTGAACAGATGGATGTCGAGCTTGGGCAGGATCGACACCCCGATCGGGATGCCGACGGCCCCGCCGATCAGGAACGGCAGCACGGTCGCCAGATGGAACTTGCGGCGCACCGTGAACGCGGCCAGCAGCTGCCCGGTGAGCGCGCCGAACACCGACATGGCCGACGCCATGCGCGGATCCACGCCCCACGCCCAGAACGACATGGCGACCATGCCGAACGCGAACCCGGACAGGCCCTGGACGAAACCGGCAACGGCGGCGCCGAGGGCAATGAGGATGACGACCGGATCGACGGACATGAGGGGGCGGAGGGGGCGTAAAGGGGCGAAGGGAAGCGGCATTGTAACGTCGTCGCCACCCGCCACATCCCTCGCCTCCTCCTCACCCTAACGGGTCACGTCGAACTCCCAGCCCGGCTCGATATGCCCGGGGTTCTCCGCCAGCTTGTACTTCGGATTGAGATTGATCAATTCGCGGAGCGCGAAGTCGGCCACCTGGGTGTCCGGCGGCAGGGCCTGCTCGCGCGCCTCGGCCTTCTGTTCGTCGGAGAGCAGCGTGTCCAGGTGCGCGCGGGAGATGCCCCAGAGCGTCGAGACGGCCTCGTTGCCGCGCCGGTACGGCTGCACGCGCACGGTCTCCGGCGCCGTGGGCCGGGTCCTTGGCGGCATCTCCGGCTGGGTCTTGCCCGGCGGCGTCTCGACGGGTGGCTGCGTGCCCGAGGGCGACGGCGACGGCGAGGCGTCCGGGGTGGAGCCAGGCGTCACGGTCGGCGTCACGGTCGGCGTCCCACCCGGCGCCAGCGTCCGGTCCTTGTCGTCATCCTTGCTCAGCTCCACGGCAATCTTGGCGACGAAGTTGACGATGACGCCCGCCCCCAGCAGCACCAGCCCGCGCGGCATGGCCCGGCCGAAGACATTCCACTTCCCCTCCGCCCAGCCCTGGGCCGGCAGCAGCCCGGTCTTGGGGTCCTGCGCCAGCGCCAGCCGGTTCTTCTCGCCCACCACCGCGTTCCGGTCCACGCGCGACTGCAGGTGCGCGCCCACGCCGAACACGGTAATGCCGGCCGCCTCGATCATGCCCACCACGCCCGGCGTGTTCATGGCATCGGCCACGGCCAGCGGAATCGTGCCGAGCGCGTACCCGTTCATCACGAACTTGCGCATCTGGGCAGACAGCAGCACCGTGGGTTTGCCGCCCAGGTGATGCCCCAGCCGCGTGCCGATGTTCAGCGTGCTCAGCACCGTGTTCGATGCCAGGAACGCCGCGTTACTGTAGGTCAGCGGGTTGTCGGCCGGCAGATGGTGCTGCATGAACCAGATCGCCGTGTTGCTGTTGTTGACCGCCAGCGTGCCGATCTGCGCCGTGTCGTTGAGCCGGCCCGGCACGGTATCGGGGTTCAGCAGCTTGGTGCCGACGGTCTTGATGGTCGCCTGCGCGTCCTGGATCTGCGTGGCGCGGTCCGGAGCGTCTTTCTTCGCCCCGTGGGTGTGGGCCTCCAGAGTGTCCACGGCGGTCTTGAACGTGTCCTGGTCCTTGGCGTGGATGCCCCACGCATCGGCGGAACGGCCGTGCAGCCGGCTGCGCAGATAGGTGATATTGGCCGGCGTGGGGTCCGCCGCCCGCGCGTTGATCCGCAGGGTGTGCAGGGTCCGGCCCGCTGCCACGCTGCCCCGGTAGATAAAGCAGGTCGCGCTGCTGAGCACCGGGTTCACGTGCGCCGCGGACGTCGCCACGCCAGCCAGCGTGCCGAGCGCGAAGGTGCCCACCGTGGACACCGTCATCGTCTTGGCCATCTTCCATGGGCGCGGGCCATTCTCGCCGGCCTTCGGGGCGCCATCATGGCTGATGGTGCGCCGCTGGGCCGCACCGCCCTGCCCGGCGGCCTCGTTGGCACGCGCCACGTCACGCATGCGGGCGACGATGTCGGCATGGGCGCTGCCCTGCGTGGCGTCGACCTTCAGCTCCACGTTCGTGAGGTCAGCGACCTTGACGGTGCCGTCCGTGTGGATGCTGAACTCGACGTCGCCGAGGTAGACATGGCGGTCCGCCATGGTGTCCAGGATATCGTCGAGGTCGCGCAGGGACTTGCCGTTGAGCAGCCCGGTGCGCGGATCGGGCACCCCGTGCATGGCCTTGTCGCCAAACAGGTCGCGGGAGCTGGCCGCGTAGCGCTCGTAGACCACGGCGGGCCGGCCGGAGACCGTCATCTCGTCGGGGCCGAAGGTCTTCAGCGTGTTGAAGCCAAGCCCGGCGGCCGTGCGCAGCGCCTCGCGCTCGCCCTGCACCATGAAGCCGGTCATCTCGTCATTGGCGATACCCACGGCCTTGTCGCGGCCCAGCGCGAACACGGTCTTGGCGCCGCCACCCCCGAGCCGCGGCCCCAGATAGGTGGCCAGGTCCACGCGCTCCCGCCCGCCGCCCGGATGGCGCAGGTAAGCCACCCCGCGCGCATTCACATCGAAACGATGGTTCGCGTACGGGTCCGGCTGGGGCTGCACGCGCCGCCAATTGCCGCCGGGCTGCGCCAGGTCGATGGCAGGCTTGCCGTTGGCATCCGCGCCGCGTTGCAGCGCGAACTCGGGCGCCAGCACCTCCGCCTGCATCACGTTCGCCACCTGCTCCGTGAAGACGCGGCCCTGCGGCAGGTGGGCGCCGTCGAGCGCGAGCACGATCGGCTGCCCGGACTGCCACTCGTCGGCCATGCGGAGCGCGAATTCGTGCGCGCCGATGGGCTGGCCGTCCTCGCCACGCAGGCCGCCCTGGGGATGGATCGCTCCGACCACCACGGTATGGTCGCCGGGTGCGTTCACGCGGTGCGGCTTGTCGCCAACCGCCACCTCGCTCCAGCGTGCCGGCGTCTGCCGCCAGCCTGCCGGCGTGGCCGCGTCGGGCACCGGCGCCGCCGCAGCAGCCGCCGCCGTCTTCCCGCCGTGGGTGACCCCCACGATGGGCAGCCCCGGCCGGGCGCCGAAGAAGCGGCCGCCGTTCACTACGTGGAGGTCCGCGCCGGACTGCGCCATCGTGGTCCGGTCCGCCGCCACGCCCAGCCGGGCGCCGTGCGCAAGGTCGCTGCCCGGCGCGAAGAACGCATCGATATTGAGCGCGCCATCCGGGCCATAGACGTTGGCACCCAGCCCATTGGCCACCTCCTGCGCCAGCGAGACCACGCCGTCCTGCCCGTAGCAGTCGTAGAGCAGCACGGGCATGCCTTCCTGGTAGTCGGGATGCGCGCGGATGCGGTCGATGAGGGTGGCGGCATCCGCCACCCGCGACGGCCCCGAGCCGCTCGCGTTCATCTCCACGCCGCCGAACACGCCTTCGGCCCGCACCGTAAAGTAGCCCGGCACGCGCGGCACGGAAATGCCCACCGCCGCGCCATCGAAGGTGACCTGCCCCGCCTCCTGCGCCAGATCCAGATGGGCCGGCCCGCGCGGGAACTGTGCCAGCTGGCCCAGATGGTCCACGCGCCGCCCGCCCTCGCGGCGCACCAGCGGCGCGCCGGCGCGGAAGTCCTCGGGCAAGGCGATGCGGATCTCGCCCCCGTAACGCTGGTTCAGCGCCAGGTTGCCGGCGCGCGTGGTACGACCGCTCAGCATCACCGGAATCGTGCCGATCAGGTTGCCGTCGTCGATCCGGCCCTGGAAGCCGCGTTGCGACACCACGGCCACCTGCACCGGCTGGCCAGCCTGCACGGCCTCGTCGGCGCTGGCCAGCGCCTGCTGGAGCGAATCATGCGAGGACTCCGGCAGGCCGCTGCGCACGGTCACGTCGCCGCCAGCCGCCGGCAGCACCACGTAGTGCACCCCGGCCAGCCGCCCGCCCGAGGCGTGCACGCCGTCGATCGTCGCCGCCATGGCGCCTGCGTCGACAGTCTCGTCGCGCAAGGACCAGCTGCCGTCGCGCACCGGCGCGGCGTCCGTACGGCGCGTGGCCACGGCGCGCGGCCGCGGGCCGCCTTGCCCGGCTTGCCAGCCTTGTCCGCCTTGTCCTTGAGGATGCCCCCCGGCCGGCATACGCCCGCCATGGTGGATCACCGCATTGGCCGCCTCCGCCACCGGCCTGCGCACCGCGCCCGGGCCGCCGAACCAGGAAAACGGCGCCGCGCCGGGGCCGGCAGGCAGTTCGCCCGTGGCCGCGTGGCGGTAGAGCTGGACGATGGCGGCATGCACGTCGGTCGAGAAGCCGTCCACCGTCGGCACGCGCTCGCGCGAGACGCCATCCACGGCGCCGGCATCCGCGGCCGCCTGCAGCACGCGCCGCAGCTCGTCGGGCGTCTGGAACCGCTCGATCATGTTGCCGCGCTTGAGCAGCAACGCCGACAGCGCATACGCGCCCCAGTTGGACACGCTGGCCGTCACCACATGGTCCGCCGTGATCTCGGCCGCGATCTGCTTGCCGTTCCAGCCCTTCGGGATCAGGCCCTTGAGCCCGCCCATGCCCACCTCGTTGCCGCCATCGCCAATGCCCAGCGTCTCCACGCCCTCGCGCGCGTTGGCCTGGATCAGGATCTCGTCGATGGCCGGGTTGAAATCGTCGATTTCGAGCCCGCGCATGTTGTTCTTGGTGCCATCCGCGCTGCGTGACGGCAGTTCGATCGCCATCACGCGGTCCGGCCCCACGGCTTCCAGCAGCGCCCGGGCCGGCGCCTTGGCCTCGCCCACGGGCACGTCGAAGACCTTGATGTTGTCGGTCGGCTCGCCCATCTCGCGCAGGATGGCTTCGAGGATCGGCTTGTTGGCCGAATCCACCACGTACGTCACCTGCTTGCCGCGCAGGCGCAGCGCCCGGCCCAGTTCGGCCGTGCCCGGCGGCCCATCGGTCTCGGGCATGCCCTTGGCGACCGAGAAGCCGGTCAGCAGCATGATGTTCTCGCCACTTTCCAGCGCGGCAGCCGCGCGCTGGGCGCCGTCCGGCATATAGAACTCGCGCAGACCCCGCCCGATATAGCTGAAGCTGACCCGGTCCACCGGGGCCAGGTGGCGGCCGGCGTCCACCAGCGCGCGCACCCCGGACACATCGGCAGCCTCCCCGAACGGCGACTTGAACACGCGGATGTCGTTGCGGCCGCCCATCGCGTGCGCCAGCCGGGACACCGCCGAGGGCTGCCCGGAGGTGACCACCATGGTCGGCAGCGTCTTGCTGTCGGGCACCTGCATCGGGTCCAGCGGGGTGTCGAGCAGGTCCGTGGCGTGCAGCAGGCCCTTGTCGATCAGCACGTCCACGGCCTTGCGCGCCTGGAACTGCATCGGGTCGATCAGCTTCACGTGAGGCATGCCGATAGCGTCCAGTTGCTGGCGCACCAGCGGCTCCAGCGCCGGATAGTGCGTGCAGCAGAACCAGACCGAGGTGGTATCGGCCGGAATGCGGTCCAGGTTGATGTATTCGGCAATCCACTGCTTGAGCTGGGCCAGCTGCGCGCCATCGTCCAGGTGCATCAGGTTGTTGACCGCGCCGGCCCACTCCGTGGCGGGGATTTCCTCCACGGTGCGCCGGCCGCCGCTGGCCTCGCGCACGCCGTTCAGGTAGGCGTGGCCGCCCACCGTGCCGGGCGTGGCCACCACCACGGGCCGCGCGCCGCCCATCTCCACGATCTGCGGCACGGTCTGCTGGATCAGGTTCACCATCTCGAAGCCGTGCATGCGCGCCAGCACCGTGGCCAGCGCCAGGCAGGCGGTGTTGCAGGCGGCCAGGTTGACGTCGCCCATCAGCTTCTGCACGGCCTGCAGGCCGGCGTGGACCTTCTCGGCCAGGTCTTCGGGCGTGCGGCCGCCGTAGGTACCCGCCGCGTGGTCGGTCACCGCCTCCACCTGCACCGCCTTGCCGGTCAGCGCGTAGATGTGCCGGGCGAGGTTCTGGGCGGCCAGCAGGCCGCCGTTGCTCGAATCGAACGCGGTGACGACGATGACATCGTCCTCCACGCGGATGCCGGCGGCCTCCGCATCGACATCCTTCGGCAGGAAGCGGCGCTGGATGCCGTCGAACAGCTTCACGAAGTCGAGCCCCTCCGGCAGGCTCTCCGCCGCCTTGCCGAGCAGCTCGTAGACGCCCAGCTGCACCGACTTGTCCATGCCGCGCACGCTGGTGGCGCCCACCTCGTGGGTCACGCCGTCACGCGCGCTGAAGCTGGCCATGGTCTCCAGCATGTCGCCAATCTGCTGGATGTCCGGCATCTTGCCTTCGCCGTGGTAGCGCTGGAGCGCGAAACCGATGGCCTGCGCGGCCAGGTTCGAGTTCATGCCGGTGACCACGTAATCCGCGCTCACGTCGGACCAGAGTTCGGCGTGGACGTCCTCGGGCGGCATCGCCCGCGTGATGCGCTCGCGCAGCGGGCGCATGCCGGCCTCGTTGCCGTGGTCGCCCACGGCCACCGTGAGCACGCCCTTCATGTCCCGGGCATCCACCAGAAGCTGGTCCACGCGGGGCCCGCCGGCCACGGCTTCCCCGGTCTGGAGGCGGTATTCGTTGTTCAGGTTGCGGCCGGCTACCTCCACGGCGATCACGGCCTCGGGCTGGTGCATCGCCAGCAGCGCCTTGGATTGCAGCGTGGCGGCCAGATGGTCCTTGGCGCGGAAGGTTTCCACGCGCGCGTTGGGCTGGTCGAGGTCATTGCGCAGCATCTTGCGCAGCGCGCGGCTATGCGCTCGATCCGCCACATAAACGACTTCCTTGCCGAGCGAGGTCAGATACGCCCCGAGCGAGGCCGCGCCGATCACGCCGTTGGTTTCGGCATGGCCGTGCGCGGTCAGCGGAGCGGTGACGATCATCACGCGGTCGAGGTCCGCCAGCGCGCGGGCGGCCAGCTCGGCGCCGTACGGCACGCCGATCTGCTCCATGCGGCCGTCGATCCAGAGCACGTTGTCGAGCGGGGAGATCGCGTTCTGGCGCAGCGCGTGCGCCGGGGCATCGGCCTCGTCCGCAGTACGCGCCGCCGCCGCCTCGGGCGGGCCATGGCGGATGGTGCGCCGCTGGGCGGGCGCGGCGCCTTCCGCATCGCCCCGGCCCCGCCGCAGGGCCGGGCCATGGAAGATGCGCCGGCGCTCGGACGCGGCGCTCTCGGATCGCCGCTCGGCGGCATCGGCGCTCTCGCGCCGCCGGCTGCTCGCCTCGGACAGATAGCGCTCCTGGGCCCGCGCCAGCGCGCGGTCCATCATATTGGTGATCACGCGGTCCTGCACCAGCGTGCCGCGCGCGCGGAAAGCCTGCCAGCGCGAGGCCACCTGCTGGGCGTCCGGCGACGTGGCCGGCGCGCGCGTGGTGGCGCCGTCAGGGGTGCTGGTCGATCGCCCGGCGGCCGGCGCGGTCGGCTCTCCCGGCGCACGCGCGCGGTTCGACGTCGAGGGCCGTCCGGCCTCGCCATCGCGCCCGCCGGTGCGCTGGCCCGGCTGCGGCACATCGTCGTGCAGGCGTGGGTGCCCGCCGCCCGGGTTGGCCGCATCACGCGAGGTGCGCGGCGCGGTGGCACCGTCCGGGTCGCCGTCCCGCAGCACGCCGGCGGCCTCGCCGTTCGCGGCGCGGTTGGCTGGGCTGTTGGCGGCGTCGTCCAGCGGCGTGCGGCCGCGCGTGCGCTGGTAGGTATCGCGCACGGACTCGCCCACGCGCTTCTGGATCGCCGCCGGCATCATCTGCGTGGCGCCCATCAGCAGCATGGCGCTGTTCTGCACCACCTCGCTGACGCTCATGTCCTTGCCGTGCTGGGCGAATGCCATGGCCTGCTGTGCCGTCTGCACGCCGCCGATGCCGAACGCGGTGCCGTTGAGCACGCGGCTGGTGGTGCCGAAGCGCGACGCCGATTGCATCAGCGTTTGGCCGGCCATCTCCCGCACCGTGCCGCCGCCCGCCGCCACGCGCATGCCGGCATTGGCCGCCAGCGAGCCGAACTTGGCAAAGCCCATGCCGCCGATGCCGGCCACCGAGCCGCCCACGTTCAGCCACTGGGACATTGCCTCCTGGCTCTTGAACGGGTTGATCGAGCGGCCATGATCGGCGATGTTGTCCAGCTCGTGCCACGAGGTGCCGATGCCATAGCCCATGCTGCCGATCATGCCGCCCCAGGCCACCGCCACCAGCGGCGTCAGCGTGCCGCCCGACGCCACCATGACCACCCCGCCCGCCACGGCGCCGACCGCCGCCACGCCGAGGTTGACCCAGCCCATGACCTTCTCCGTGCCGGTCACGATATGGGCGTCCATCGCCTCGTAGCTGACGTGGCCATCGCGGCCGAGATCGAGGTTGCGGTCGGCGATGTAGACGGTGCCCTTGTCGGCCAGGAGGTTGTTCTCCTGGAAATCGCGCTTCGGGTCGGCGCCGTCCTTGCCGTAGACGGAACCGCTGTCATCCACCCACAGGGTGTTGCCGTCGCGGCCCTTGAACTCGAACACCGCGCTCTGGTACGCCGCGCTGCCCGGCTGCGTCACGAAGATCGGGATGGCGGAGGCCGTCGCGTCATTGCCGGCGTTGGCGCGGATCTCCGCCTTGACGTCCTTGATGGTCTGGGGCGTCGCGTTGGGCATGGCCAGCTGGATGGCCTTGTCGAGCGCGGCGTCGTCACCGACCTTGGCCTTCAGGTCCTGTTTCTGCAGGGCCATGTCGTCGAACGACTGGCGCAGGATCTCGTCCTTGTCGAGATCGAACATCTTGTTCTGCTCTTTGGCCTCGGCGCTCTCGCCGTACTTCTCGTTGCCGCGCGCCGTGGCCTTCTGGACGTAGTAGTCCGACATCGGCGGCGCGTCCTTGCTGGACTTCAACGCCTGCTCGAAGGCCAGGGAGAGCCCGGTGTAGCCCTGCGCGGCGGCATCCTCGGCGCCACCGTAGATGCGGCCCTGGCGGGAGCCTCCAGCCTGATTGCTCATCATCAGCAGGCTGACGTCGTTGTCGCGGTCGGTCAGCCACGTGGCGGTGCGCTGGGCGGCGGGGCCGGAGCCCGGCTTGGCGCCGTCGGTGGTGGCGTAGTAGTTGGCATCGGCCTTGTCCACCACGGCGGCCAGCCCGTGGTAGAAGTCGTCCCAGTCGTTGTAGCCGGCGCCGGTGCTGTCGTTGCGCGCGGTCCAGTCGTTCTTGTACTCGGCGCGGACGGTCTCCAGCAGCGTGTCCGCGTCCTCGGGAATCAGGCTCGGCGCGGTCTCCTGCAGGTACTGGCCCACCTTGTCGGCGTACATCTCCTGCTGGCCCTGGATCGGGCGGCCCTCGTCGTCGTGGGTCTTGTTCTTGAGGTTCTTGTCCATCGCCGCGTTGATCTGCGACTTGAACAGGTCGCTGTCGAAGCGGTTGTTGTGCACGGCCACGTACTGGGCGCGCTCGTCGGGTGACTGCGCGGCGTCCACGCCAGCCTTGCGGGTGGCCAGCGCGCCCTTGACGTCGCCGGCATCCAGCTGCCTGGCGATGCTGGTGGTCATGGTTTCCACGCGCTGCTCGGTCGAGGCCTGGAGCAGCACGCGCATATGGTCCAGCGCCGGGGTGGTGGCGGTGGCCTTCGCTTCCGGCGTTTTTGCCTTGGCCTTGGCCGCGTCGGTCAGCTGCTGCGCCGTGTAGAACAACAACTGGCCGCCGTATTGCTGCACGCCCTGGTTGTACTTCTGGGTGGCCGGGTCGCCGGCCGGGGCGTTGGGGTCGGGGCGAAGGCTGTCCGCATCGAGCGACTTGTAGAGGACGTAGCCGGCCGGGTTGTCCTTCATCATCGCCCGCTCGTCGGCGGGCAGGTCGCGCGTGAGGACCGAGTTGGGGTCGGTCTTCGAATAGGGATCGAGCGTCAGGCCCTCCATGCGGGCCAGCGCCAGCGTGGTCGGGTCGGTCTTGGCCAGCCCGCGCTCGAAGTCGTTGGTCGGCACGAGGTTGGCCATCTCGCCCTTGAGCTGCCCCTTGGCATTGGCGAGGTCGATGACCTTGCCGAGGTCCGGGCTGGCGCCGTAGCGCTGCTTGACATCGGCCACGGCCTGCTCGCGGAAGCGCTCGGGCACCTTGACGCCCTGCCCCTTGTCCAGCGCCGCGCGCTGCGCCTTCGCGTCGTTGACGGCGGTCGTATAGATCGACATGCCTTCCTGCCGCTCGTAGCGGTTCGGCGTCTTGTCGTTCTGGACCGTCTTCAGGCCCTCATCCGAATCATGCTGGTAGCGATTGACCGCCGAGGTGTCGATTTCCTTCTGCAGGGCGGCGGTGAAGTCATCGCTGGCCTTTTGGAGTTCCTGCTGCGCCGCGGTGTCGTTGGCGCGGGCGGTTTGCAGGTCGTCGTCGAGGCTCGCCTCGGCCCGGCGGATACCGCCGGGGATCTTGTTGTAGGCGGCGGTCTCCTGCTGGAGGGTCTTGCCGGTGGCTTCGGCCTTGTCCTGCGCCAGCACCAGCTTGAAGCGGGCCGCGCCGGTGTCGCGCGCGGCCTGGTTGGGCTCGGTCTTCAGGTAATCCTTCCTGGCGTCCTCAAGGTTGGCCTTGAGCGCCGGGTCGTCATAGCGCTTGGTGATTTCCTTGAGCTTGGCGTCGACGGCGGCCGTCTCGTCCCGCCCGGTCTGGGCCGCATGATTGGCCGCCACGCGCAGCTCGTTCTGCACGCCGCCCAGCACGGTGCCGTACTTCTCGCCCAGCGGCTTCCACCTGGCGTCGGTCATCGGGCCGCCGTTCAGCTTGTCGACGGTATCGTCGTAAGCGCCCTTGGCGTCCTTCTGCCAGCGGTCGGTGTGCGCCTTGGCATCGTCCTCTTCCTGCTTGCGCTTGGTTTCGGCCGGGTCGGGCGGCAGCGCGGCGGGCTTATCCGTCTTCGGGGCACTGGCCAGCGTCAACGTGAGCGGCTCGTTGCCGGTGTAGACCGCATTGGTGACCTGCGGCGTCTGCTGGGGCTTCTCGGTCTGCTCGGTCTTGGCCGGCTGCTTGGGCGTCTCGGGCTGCTGCGGCTGCTGGGCGCGGGCGGCGGCTTCCTGCTGGGCGCGGCGCTGGGCCTGCTCCTGGGCCTCGCGCGCGGCGCGCTCCGCGGCTTCGCGGGCGCGCTCGGCGGCCTCGGCGGCGGCACGGGCGGCGGCCGCTGCGGCGGCCCGGATCGCATCCATGAAATCCAGCATGTCGCTTGTCTCCACGTGGATGCCGGCAAGCCACGCGGGGCGCGGCGGCCGGCAGGTCAGACGGTGCCGCAGATTTTGCGCGCGCAGGCACGCGCGCGACACTATGAGAACTCGTAGGGCTGACTGGAGCAGCCCTGGGCGCTACAGCCGGTTGTTGTCGAGATCGGTCACCAGCATGCAGCCCGGCGCGTGCGTGATGCAGATTTCCGGGCGCGCCTCGCGGATCACGGCCTGCGGGGTGACGCCGCAGGCCCAGAACACCGGGATCTCGTGGGCGTCCAGCGGCACGGCATCGCCATAGTCGGGGGATTCGATGTCCTCGATGCCGATCAGCGACGGGTCGCCGATATGCACCGGCGCCCCGTGCACGTCCGGGTAGCGCGCGGTGATCTCGGTGGCCAGAATCGCGTCGGCGGCAGACAACGGGCGCATGGACACCACCAGCTTGCCGGAGAGCCGCCCGGCCGGCCGGGTCTCGATATCGGTGCGGAACATCGCCACGTTGCGGCCCAGGTTGATGTGCTTGAGCGGCACGTTGGCGGCCAGCAGCGCATGCTCGAACGAGAACGAGCAACCGATGGCGAAGGCCACGAAGTCGTCACGCCACAACTCGGCGATGCTGGCGGTCTCGTGGTACTCGGTGCCGTGGCGATAGACGCGGTACATCGGCACATCGGTGCGGATATCGACATCCACGCCCAGGTTCCGGAAGACCGGGTCGCCCGGATCGGTCACGTCGATCACCGGGCAGGACTTGCGGTTCAGCGCGCAGAACTGGAGGAAGTCATAGGCCCAGTCGCGCGTCAGGATCACGATATTGGCCTGCACGTAGCCCCGCGCCAGGCCGCTGGTGTGGCCACGGTAGCGGCCCTCGCGAATGATGCGGCGCAATGCGGCGGGGTCGTCGGGCAGGATCGAGGCGGCGTGCTGGAGAGGCTGGTTCATGGCTGCGGCGTGGGAATCGGGTGAAGTCGAAACCGATTCTGGTGGCCGGCGCCGCATCGCGTCCAACAAATCTTTCGGGTGGCGCGCGATAAAGAAATCCGATGACTACGAGCCTGCGTGGGAGGTTTCGGGCAGGCTGGCGGCCAGCACCGGCGAGACCGCCATGGCCATGTCGTCGCCCACTTCGAGGCAGAAATCGGCCACCACCTGCGTGGCAATCTCAACGATCGACTCGTTGACTTCCAGCCCCGCGCCGATGCGCCACGAGGCCACGATGTCCAGCGCCGGCGGGTGGTTGTCCACCTGCACCACGGCCAGCGTGCCGTCGGCCAGCGCCTGCCGCACCAGCGCCGGTGGCACCGCGCCAATGCCGAAGCCATCGCCAATCAGCCGCGTCATGGCCGCCACCGAGTTGACGCAGTTGATGCGCGGCGAGGTCACGCCGTTCAGGTGGAACAGGCTCAGGATGTCCTGGTGCGGCCGGGAATTCTTGACGAAGGTAATCACGCGCTCGGCGCCCAGCGCCTCCAGCGAGGGGTACGGGCGGTCATAGGCGCTGCCCTTCGCCACGATCCAGCGGATGGGGTAGCGCGCCAGCTCGATGTTGCGGACGGTCTCCAGCCGCAGCAGGTCGGTCTGGAAGATCACGTCGAGGTAGCCCTTCTGCAGTTGGTCACAGAGGTTGAGCGCGGCATCGGCAGTCAGCTCGATCTCAAGCTGCGGATAGGCCTGCATGGCGCGCTTGACTACGGTGGAGAGCCAGGTATGGATGACCGAGTCCATCGCGCCGATGCGCACCCGCCCCGCGATGGTGCGCGAGCGGTCCAGCGATTGGCGCAGATGGTGCATCGTGTTCACCATCTTCTCGGCGTACTCCAGCACGCGCTGGCCCTCGGGCGTCAGCGTCACGCCGCGCGAATCGCGCAGGAACAGCTTCACGCCGAGGTCTTCCTCCAGCACGGCAATGCGGCTGGAAATGGACGCCTGCGTGCTGAACAGCTTTTCGGCGGTCAGCCGGAAGCTGCGCAGACGCGCGACCCAGACGAAGGTTTCGAGGAAACGCAGGTTCATGGCGCGTGGGGCAAGCAGGATTCGTGCGCGCGATGGAGGCCGGGCGCCATCAATCGCCCCCCAAACGCTCTGCCGCCGGGGAGACTGCCACAGGGGCTGCCTCTGCTCTCGCCGCCTCGCTTGCTGCATCCTTCGCCGCTTCCAGCGCCACCTCCTCCGCACGCGCCTTCAGGTTTCCCAGCGCAGCCTGCATCGAATCGCCAAGCGCCTGCGGATACTCCGACCCCGCGCCATCGGGCAGCGCGAAGGGGTCCAGCCACACCTGCCACGTCAGGATCGTGGTGCCGGCATCGAGCCCCGGCTTGGCCTGCAGGCGCCCGCGCGTATGGCCGGAGAGCTTGCGGTAGCTGTAGGCGTAGGGCCCCTTGTCGGTCAGGATGTCCACGGCCGGCAGCCCGCCCGCCTTGTAGACCATGCGCCGGACCGTGCCGGGCGCGCCACTGCCGAGCACTACGTCGCAACGTTTGAATTCGCCGTCCCATTTCGCCAGTGCGCAGTAGCCGCCGGCCTGCTGCCACACCAGGTCGGCGTCGGCGTTGATCGCCACCGAGCGCTCCACGGGCACCAGTTGGGCGTGCGCGGCACCGGCAGCGCCAAGCAGCAGGACCACGAGCAGGGATCGAAGCGAATGGTTGGGGAGCATGGAAGATTCGGATTGGGCGTGCAATGAGATTGCCGCAAGCCTACCGGCGACGTGCGCGCGCGACCACTACCGAGCACTCGTAGGAAACCCTCGCCTACGGATCTCCGTAGGAAGTGACGCGGCTGGCGCGCCGTATGCTTACGCCTTCCCCCGCGAAAGTGGGGCATCGGCACGATCAGGGAAAACCCCGAACCGCAGCGCGGGCGCTCCGCCGCAATCCCCCGAGTTAGCTGCCTTTCAGCACAGGCTTCAATTTTTCTTATCGGCCCTCGCCCGAAAAACTAGTTGGACGCGAGGGAGGCGCGGTTTCAAGAATGCATGACAAGAACAAGAAGAACCCATCGGCAAAGCCCAGGCAAGAGACCACGACAAGACCACGAAGAGGAAAGGCATGGAATCGCAGATCGGCCGTATCGACACCCCCACGCAAGCTGACACCACCCCGCACGCCGAGCCATCGCGCGGCTTCTTTTCCTGGTATCGCGACATTACCCCCAACGAGCGCCGCACCTTCTGGAGCTGCAAGGTGGGCTACGCGCTGGACGCCATGGACACGCAGTTCCTGAGCTTCGTGATCCCCACGCTGATCGCTACCTGGGGCATCTCCCGCGCGGACGCCGGCTTCATCGGCACCGCCACGCTGCTGACCTCCGCCGCCGGCGGCTGGGTGGCCGGCATCCTGTCGGACCGCATCGGGCGCGTGCGCACGCTGCAGCTGACCATCCTCTGGTTCGCCTTCTTCACCTTCCTGTGCGGACTGGCGCAGAACTATGAGCAACTGCTGATTGCCCGCGCGCTGATGGGCTTCGGCTTCGGCGGCGAATGGACGGCCGGCGCCGTGCTGATTGGCGAGGCGATCCGCGCGCGGGACCGCGGCAAGGCCGTGGGCATGGTGCAGGCGGGCTGGGCCATCGGCTGGGGGCTCTCCGCCCTGCTCTACGCGCTGGTGTTCTCGCTGCTGCCGGCCGAAACCGCATGGCGCGCGCTGTTCCTGATCGGCCTGCTGCCGGCCGTGTTCGTGATTGTGCTGCGCCGCATGGTCAAGGAGCCCGAGGTCTACACCGAGCACAAGGCCCGGGAGGCCCGGCAGGACCAGGAGCGCGCCTCCTTCGCCGAGATTTTTTCCCCGAAGCTGCTCTCCGTCACGCTGCGCGCCGCGCTGCTGACCACCGGCGCCCAGGGCGGCTACTACGCCATCACCACCTGGCTGCCCACCTTCCTGAAGACCGAGCGCGGCCTGACCGTGCTCGGCACGGGCGGCTACCTGGCGATGGTGATCGTCGGCTCCTATATCGGCTACGTGACCAGTGCCTACCTGACCGACCGCATCGGCCGCAAGCGCAACTTCATCCTGTTCGCCATCGGTTCGATGGCCATCGCGCTGGCCTACACGCACATCCCGGTCAACGACACGGTGATGCTGCTGCTGGGCTTCCCGCTCGGCTTCTTCGCCTCGGGCATCTTCGCCGGCATGGGGGCGTTCCTGACCGAGCTGTTCCCCACGCGGGTGCGCGGCTCCGGCCAGGGCTTCTGCTACAACGTGGGCCGGGCCATCGGCGCGTTCTTCCCGTTCCTGATCGGGCAGGTGAGCCAGCAGATGACGCTGGGCCACGCCATCGGCATCTTTGCCGCGGCGGCCTACGGCGTGCTGATCCTGGCGGCGCTGACGCTGCCCGAGACGCGCGGCAAGCAGCTGGAGGCCTGAGATGCAAGACGCGGCGCACAAAACCATGGCCCGGACAGGGAAAGTGGCGATGACACCACGGCGCTTGCGGCATCGGTGCCGTCTGGCGTACGCTTGCACCCACGCCACGCCCGCCGCCCAGAATCATAAGATCGAACGGCCGCGCAGCGTTCACCATCAGGTCCAAACGGGCTCCATACGGGCCGCGCCTTCATGGCCCGCACCCAGCCAGCACCACACTAGAACACCAGAACACCAAAACATCGACAGCGCGGGCCCATGAGCCCGCGCAGCAAGGTGCAGCAACGGTTTCCGACGGGATCCGGGTCAGCAGCATGTTGGAGCCAGACGGCTCGGCAGGCAGGCATACGCACGGAGGCCTTATGACCAGAGCAGTAGAAGTTGTATCCGGCATGGACGCGGGGGCGTCCGCACTGGATACCGCAAGCACGCTGCGCGCGCGCCGCGCGGCGCCCGCCATGGCAAGCCCCACCAGCCCGGCCATGGCGCACCACGGCATCCGCTTCTATGGCGAACGCCAGATCGTGCCGGTACGCGCGCGGCCCCGCCAGGGCGGCTCGCCGGGGCTGGTCTCGGCGCTGGCCGGCGAAGGCACGTACGAGGGCCGCAGCACGGTCATGCAGGCCGCGATCCACGCGATCGGCTTCGACTACCTCGGCTACGGCACCGCCGCCAACGTGGGCGGGCACATCCAGCCGCGCACGTTCTTCGACACCTATACGGCCCCCGGCTGGCGCGACCGCTATTTCCGCGAGCGCTATTTCGAGATCGACCCGCGCAATCCGCAGCCCGGCATGTTTGGCCTGCCGATGGTGTGGGACGCCGACGACCTCGAACACACCCCGCCCGGCGGCATTCCGCCGCTACGCCTGCGCCGTTTCCTGGACGACCTGCGCGATGCCGGCATCCGCAGCGGGGTCTTCCTGAACCTGCCGATGCCGGGCACCAGCGACATCGTCATCATCAGCTTCATGTCGGGCATCGAGAGCCGCCGCTGGATTGGCGACACGGTGCTGGGGCAGGCGCTGACCGTGGGCCTGGGCCTGCATGAGTTCCTGACCTGCCATGCCGAGATCCCCACGGCGGGCCGGCCCAAGGAGGGCTTGTCGGACGTGCAGCGCGACATCCTCGCCTGCCTGGCGCAGGGCCTCTCCGACAAGGAGATCGCGCGCCGCATGGATATGTCAATCTTCAACGTGGATTACCACATGCGCCGCCTGCGCAGCCACTTCGGCGTGCGCAACCGCGTGCAGCTCGCGGCCGCCGCCACGCTGCTGCGCCCCGCCGCGCCGTTGCCGGGGCATCCGGCCACTGGTGACGCCGCGCCGGCCATCATCACCGATCATCGCGCCGCCGCGCTGGCGGGCTGAGGGCGCCCGGGACCTGCGCCTCCCGAGCCCCCCTACTCCTCGCCCGTGGCCCAGCGCATGAGGTCTGCGACGCGCGTATAAAGCGCGCGATCGATCGGACGGTCCAGCGGCACGCTCATATAGAGCCGCTGCGCGAGGTCGGAATCGAACGCCGAGGGAATCAGGTAATCGGCCGCCGCCTGCCGGATGCGCGCGGCCACGTGGCCGCCGCCCTTGGCCAGCACGCGCGGCAGCGTGCCCGGGCCGTCGTAGCGCAGCGCCACCGCGTATTGCGTGGAGTACACCACCGCCGTAGAGACGCGCACGCGCTCGCCCACCCCGAAGAACGCCGCCTCGAAGAAGGCCGCGCGGCGCCGCCCGGCCATGATCGGGTCGCCCTGCGTGTCCTTGTGCTCGCGCCGGTACTCCTCCACGCTCATGCGCTGCTGCTTCATGAACTGGTAGCGCTCGTGCACGTAGTCCACCACGGCCATGATCAGGTAGATCAGCGCGGCCCAGCAGCACATGCGCAGCAGGATGTAGGCCACCAGTACCAGGATTTCAGCCGGCCGGGCGTGGCCCGAGCGCACGCCGTCCTCGATGGCGCCGAGCGCGAGGATATAGACCAGCCCGCCCAGCAAGGCGATCTTGAGCACGATCTTGGCGAGGTTGACCAGGTTCTTCACGGCGAACATCCGTTTCAAACCTTCGGCGGGATTCAGCCGCGCCATGTTCGGCTTGATCTGCTCGAATGCCACCAGGGGCCCCACCTGCACGAAGGCGCCGAGGATGCCGCACACCAGCGCCACGGCCGCCACCGGCAGCACGCCCATCAGCAGGAAACGTGCGCTGGCCTCGCCAAGCACCAGCATCTGCTGATCCTGCAGATGCTGCGGCACGGCGCCCATCGCGCTATGCCAGAGCGCCTGAAACAGCCGTATGAAGTAGCGGCCCAGCACCCACAGCACGGCCAGCACGCCGAGGAACACCACCGAGGACGTCACGTCCGTGCTGCGCGGCACCTCGCCGCGCTTGCGCGCCTCGTCCAGCTTGCGGCGTGTGGCCTCGAGGTTCTTCTCGCCGTCCTGGCTCATGGGCCGCCTCCTCCTGCCGCGCCTCCTGCGCCTCCCACTGCGCCCATGCCCTTGCGCAGCAGGTCGATCAGGGTATTGTCGGGCCGCAGGAAGCCCTGCAGCGTGTCCACCATCACCGCCAGCATCAGCACCAGCATCAGGAACGCCACGGTAATCTTCACCGGCTGGGCGAACTGGAATACGTCGAACTGCGGCACGAAGCGCGCGATCAGCGCGAAGCCCAGCTCCACGATCACGAGCAGCAGCAGGATCGGCGCGGCCAGCTTCACCACCCACGAGAACAGCGTGCCCGCGTACGCGCCGGCAAAGCCGATCGACGACAGCGACAGCTCAGGCCCGAACGACACCACCGGCCAGAACGCGAACGATTCGATGATCACCCCCGTCATGGCGAAAAAGCCGCCGAACGAGGCAAACAGCGCGATGCCGAGGTGGGATAGCAGGTTCTCCATCGGCCCGTCTTCCTGCTGGGTCACTGGGTCGAAGAAGGTGGCGTTGCCGGAGCCGGTCTGGAAGTCGATCAGCTCGCCCACCATCTGCAGCGCCACGAAGAACAGGCCGAAGGCCATGCCCAGCAGCAGGCCGATGAACGCCTCCTTGAAGATCAGCAGCAGCCACAGGCCGTTGGCGATATGGTCCAGGTCCACCCGCGCGCCGGGCGAGACGAACAGCGCGATGGCCAGCACGATGCCGTTGCGCGCCACGCCGGGCACGGCCTGCTGCGACAGGAACGGCAGCACGGTGAACGCCGTGAGCAGGCGCGGCATGACCAGCACGATGGGCATGACCACCTCGCGCCCCCAATGAAACAGCCATGTCGGATCGATCGTCGAGCCCTGCATGCGCTACGCCGCCCCGTCCGCATGACCCGCGTGATCGGCGCGATGCCAGCCTCGCACAGCGGCCTCATCCACCGCCTCGTCGTCGCGGCGCTCCAGCCCCGCGCGGGCGTCGGCGCGGGCCCGTGCCACCAGTTCGCGCGCGCCCACCAGCCGCCCATGGGCGCGCAGCAGCGCCTGGCGGCTTTCCTCGAATACGGTGCGGCGCCGTTGCACCTCGTCCAGCGCCTCTGCCAGCCGCGTGTTGGCGCGCGCGATGCGGGCGTCGAAGGCGGCCTGCCAGCCCTGCGCGTCGAGCAGCCCGGACACCGACACCCCGCCCTGCGTAGCGCCATCGCGCAGGCGCGCGATGAACGCGGCGCGCTCGGTCAGCGCGCCATTGACGGCCTGCTGGGCGGTTTCGGCATCGCGCAGTCCTTCCATCACCCAGGCACGGTGCTGCTGCATCACGCGCGTGGCGTCCTCGTGGCGACGCTGGCGCACCGATTCCAGCTGGGCGAGTCGCGGATCATGGCTCATGGTTTCGCTTCCTGCCGGATGGCCTGCGCCAACTTGGCGAGCGCGCCGGCAAAGGTGTCGAGCCGGATCGCCGGCTGGGTCAGGTAGGCGCGGATCGCGCCGATGGCGCCCACCGCCACGTCGGCCACGGCATCGGCGCCGGGCCGGTATTCGCCGATTTGCAGCAGCAGCTCCATGTCCTGGAACTTGGCCAGCAGCTGGCGCAGGCGCAGCGCGTCCTGCTGATGCGGGCCGGCCGCCACCTGCGGCATCACGCGGCTGACCGACTGCAGGATGTCGATGGGCGGATACTGGCCCGCGCTGGCGAGCTTGCGCGACAGCACGATATGGCCGTCGAGGATCGAGCGGACCTCCTCCGCAATCGGGTCGCTGTCGTCCTCGCCTTCGGTCAGCACCGTATACGCCGCGGTAATCGACCCCTGCACGCCGGTGCCGGCACGCTCCAGCAGTTGCGGCAGCATCGAGAACACCGAAGGCGGATAGCTGCGCCGCGTGGGCGGTTCGCCGCCGGCCAGCCCGATCTCGCGCTGCGCGCGGGCCAGCCGCGTCAGGGAGTCCACCAGCAGCAGCACGCGCTTGCCCTGGTCGCGGAAGTGCTCGGCAATGGCGGTGGCGGTGTAGGCGCAGCGCACGCGCTCCATCGGCGAACGGTCCGACGTGGACACCACCAGCACCGTGCGCGCCATGCCCTCCGGCCCCAGGCTGTACTCGATGAACTCGCGCACCTCCCGGCCCCGCTCGCCCACCAGCGCCACCACATTCACCTCGGCCGCCGAACCCCGCGCCAGCATGCCGAGCAGCGTGCTCTTGCCCACGCCCGGCGGCGCGAAGATGCCCACGCGCTGGCCTTCACCCAGCGTCAGCAGGCCGTCGATGGCGCGCACACCGGTGGCCAGCGGCTCGCGGATCAGGCGCCGCGTGAGCGGATCGGGCGGCTCGTTGTCGATGGGCACGCGCGTCACGCCGACCAGCGGGCCGCGGGCGTCGATCGGCTCGCCCAGCGCATCCAGCACGCGGCCAAGCAGCGCGGCGCCGGCCGGGCATTGCGGCCCGTGCATCGCCGGCACTACCTCGGTCAGCGCGGAAATGCCGGTGGTGCGCCCCAGCGGCGTCAGCACCGCCGTCTGCTGCATGAAGCCGACCACCTCCGCCAGCAAGGGCGCCTCGCCGGGCGTGACCAGGTGGCAGATCTCGCCGACATGCGCCTGGATGCCGGTGGCGTGGATCAGCATGCCCACGGCCTTGCTGACGCGGCCACGCATCGCCACCGGCGTGAAATGGTCGAAGGCGCGGCCCAGGTCGGCGGCGGCATGCTGGAGCGCGGCCTGGATGTCGGCGGCGGGCAGTTCGGTCGCCATGATCGTCTCCGTCAGCTGGCCTGGAGGCGCCGCGCGAACGCCTCCAGCTGGGCCTGCAGGCCCACTTCCATCGTGCCGGACGGGGTCAGGATGCGGCAGGCATCGGCCTCCAGGCTCCCTTCCACCACCACGTTGGCGCGGCGCGGCCAGTCGAGCGTCTCGGCTAGCTGGTCGAGCAGCCCGCGCACGGTCTGCTCGCGTCCGAGCGGAATCTGGATGGTAATGAACGGCTCGGCACGCACCAGCGCCTCCACGCGCTGCAACGCCACCTCGAGGATGATGTCCGGGTCCAGCTCGCCCGCAATCTGCTGCACGGCTTTCATGACGATCTCGGCCATGGTGCGGCGCATGCCGGTCAGCTGCCGCTCGGCCTCGGCCGCCGCGCTGACCTGAGCCGCCGCGTGGTCGGCCTGCGCGCGGGCCCAGCCGTCGCGGTAGCCATGCTGGCGCCGCTGCTCGGCCTCGCGCTGGGCCTCGGTGCTGATGTGCAGCGCCTCGCGCCGGGCGGACTCGATGACCTCGGCGGCATCCATCAGCGCCGCGTACTCGGCCTCCTTGAGCACCTTGCGCTCGGACAGCAGCTGCAGGTTCTCGCTCGTGATCAGAAAAGCCAGTGCCATGCCGGGAACCGTTCGGGAATCAGGTTGAGCAGCAGCAGTTCGCGCAACTGCGCGGCCTGCGCGCGGGTCAGCGCCACGGGCGGCAGGGCCGCCAGCCGGCGCGGGAACTTGCGCATCAGCGCCTGCCGCAGCGGGGCGCCGTAGCCCGCCATCAGGCCGCACAGCAGCCGGTAGCCGCGCTCGGCCATCACGCGGCCCGCGCCGGATGGGCGCGCGCGCAGCGGGGCGAGGTTCATCGGCAGCTCGCTGAGGTCCGGCACGCGCTTGAGCAGGAAGGCTACGGCCTGCGCGTCGATACGCCGGGCCACGCGGCGCATGGCGCGCGGCAACTGGCCGATCAGCGAGCCGGCAATCGATTCGATATTGGCGAGCGGCGCCGGCACGATGCGGCGCTCGCTGGCAAAGCCGGGCTTGTGCACGGCCAGCCCCACCCAGAGCGCCAGCAGGCGCAAGGCGGGGCGGTCCATCAGGACGATGCGGGGGAGCACATCGGCGCGGACGTCGCCCTCACCGGTCAGCGCGCGCACGAGGGTGTCCCGGGCCACGGCATCGGCAGCGAGACCCAACGGTGCGGCCAGCACGTCCGCCGCCGCGTCACCAAAGCGCGCGGGCCGGCGCCACGCGAGCGGCCAGTCGGCAGGCAGCCAGCTCGGATGCAGCTGCGCCAGCGGCTGTTGCAGCAGCGCCGCCACGGCCCGGGCCAGCGCGGCGTCCGGCAGGGCCGGCGACGCCGGCGCCAGCGCCGTGGGCAGCGCGGCGGCGGGCAGACTCATGACAGGCCCCGCGACGGCGCGCGCGGCGGCCAGCGCAGCCCGCCCCGCCTCCAGGCGAGCGCCCCGGCGGCAATCAGCGCTGCGGCGAGCACCACCATCAGCGCGATCAACGCGAAGCGGCCCACCGGAAACGCCCCGGGCACCGCCGCTGCATGGGCGACGGGCGTGAACGGCCGCGCCTCCACCAGCGACAGGGACACGCTGTCATGCGTCACCCCCTCGATGCTGTGCGCCACCATGTCCTTGACGGTCGGCACCAGCAGCCGCAGGTCCACATCCGGCCGATGCTTGATGAAGACCGCCGCCGACGAGGGGCGGATCTTGTCGGAGAGCGGATCGGTGGCTGGAATCACCACGTGCACGCGTGCGGTGACCACGCCATCGATATTGCGCAGGGTTTCGGACAGTTCCTGGGAGAGCGCATAGATATAGCGCATGCGCTCCTCGGTGGGCGTGGCCACCAGCCCCTGCTTCTGGAACACCTGCCCCAGTGACGCGAAGCGCTCGCCGGGCAGCCCCTCGCTGCGCAGGATTTCCAGCGCGGCGGGCAGCTGCGACTCCTCCACACGCACGCTCCAGTTGCCGCCCTGGTTGCCGCCCTGGTTGCCGCCGCCCGAATCGCCGGCGCGCGCCTTCTCGGCATCGAGCCCATCGGCGGTCAGCGCGGCCAGGATCTGGTTGGCCTCGTTCTCGTTGAGGGAGGCGTACAGGTCCACCTTGCAGCCGGCCAGCGCCAGCGCGGCAAGCAGCGGCAGCGCCAGCCGCGCGCGGCACATCCAACGGGAAAGGGGTGCGGTCATTGCTGGTTCTTCAGCAGGCTGTTGAACAGGTTGGTGCCGGCACTGCCGATGCTCGACGTGACGTGAATCGACGAGAACAGCTCGAGCGACTGGGTCTGGAGCATCATGGCCTGGTAGACCACGTCGGAGGTGCTGCCGGTGTGGATGGCGGCGAACATGCCCGCGCGCATTTCCTCCAGCCGGGCGGCCTGCCGCGCGGCTTCCTCGCCGGCGGACACGTAGCTGGAGCGGATGGCGTTGCCGAGCGTGGTGGACGACGGGTCGCTGGCGGCCCGCGCCGCGTGGGCGCCGCGCGAGCCGTCGGCCGCCTGGCCGCCGCGCACCATGTCGGAGAAGGTCTGGGCGTCGGCGGGGTTGGCCTGACTGGCGTGCGTTGGCGCGGCAGGCGGCGCCTGATGCGCGGCCAGCGTGGCGGCGTCCGAGCCGGGCCCAGCGTTGCCTCCGGCGCCCGCTACGGCCCCGGTGGCGGCAATCGTGGTGGGATCCATGGTGGTTCTCCCGTGTGTGTGGCGGTTGATGTCTTCCTCCCCCGCCCCCGGGAGAGGAAGACAACAGACAGCATTGCGAACGTCAGTTCGTGCGCGAGGTCTGCTTCACATCCTGCATGGCGCCCTGGATCAGGTTCGCTTTCTGCGTGTTGTGTGCCATCTCGCTGCTGACAACGGCGTTCTGGCGCGTCAGCGTGTCCTGCAGATTCAGGATGTTCACGGAGAACTCCTGCGCCTTCTGCTGGATCTCGTTCATCTTGGCGTTCAGGTCCACTTCATTTGCCATGGTTTGCTCCTTGGTGGGTTGACGACCTTCCGCCAGGCCCCCAAAGGCCGGCGGCATCTGCATCGCGTGATGCAAATCACTTGCGTTGCGGCGGCGCGGGCACCGGGCTGTCGCGCAGCACCACGCCATCCGCGTCGATTCGTTCGATTTCGGCGCCGTTCTTGAGCACCGCCCCTTCGAAATACCGGCTGCCGTTGGCCAGCTGCACCGAGCGCTTGCCCTCGCCGTCCTCGGTGATGCTGACCACGCGCGCCGGAAACACGCCCTGCCAGTTCTCCATCTGCCCGTCGCGCACCTGCCGGCGCCGGTTGTCCGCCGTTTCGCGGTAATCGATGCGGTCCGTGACCAGCACGCCCGGATGCAGGTCTTCGGTCAGCCGCTTGACCTTGTCGCGCCCGGCAGACGGGTCTGCCGTGCCACTGAGCAGCACGCGGCCCTGCCCCTGATAGGCGATACCCACGCCGGGTTCGTCCAGATAGCGCTGGATGTGCTCGATCAGATCGTCGGCGGAGCGCAGTTGCTGCTGCACCGCGCGGCCATAGGGCGCCAGCGCCTGCGCCACGCGCTGGCGGTCCACGCGCGAATTCACGAAGCCGCGCACGGCGACCGTGCCGTTGGGCTGCGAGACCACCTCCAGCTCGGGAAACGCCGCCACGGTCTTGCGCACCGCCGCCGGGTCCACCTGCGCGCCGGGCACCGGGGCGCCGCGCTGCGTGAGTGTGGCTGCGGCCCAGCCAGCGCCCACCAGCAGCACCGTCGCCGCCAGGCCCAGCGCCGCCATCAGGGCACGCCCATGGCGGCGGGCCGCTTCGCCCTCGCCCTGCCCGTCCGCCTGCCGCTCGGCGCGGCGGCCAGACTCGGCCCACGCGAACAGGGTGTCAGTGGCTTCCGTCGCCGCCGGCTGCGCGCGCAGCAGTTCCACATCGAGCGAGCCGATGGTCAGGATGTCCCCGCCGGCCAGCGCAAACACGCGCTGCGTGGTGGGACGCCCGTTGATCTCCACGGCGGCGTCGCCCACACGCTCGGCCGAGACCGCCACGTCGCCCACGTTGAGCACCAGATGGCGCGGCTGTACATCGGCGCCGGGCACGCTGATGTCCACCTCGCCGGCGGCGCCCAGCACGTTCTCGCCGCGCCGCAGCGTGACCAGCCGGCCGTAGACATCGCCCCCGAGGAACCGGAGCGACCAGCCCGAGTTGCCCTCATGCATGATGTCGGCCATTTAGCTCATCCCCGGTACCACGAGGCGCGGCGTGAGCAGGTAGAAGCGCTCCATATTGTTCTGGCGCTTCTCCTGGTACTTGAACAGGTTGCCGATGATCGGCACGTCCTGCAGCAGCGGCACCCCGGACGAGGCATTGATGCGCTCCTCGGTGGTATACCCGGCGATCAGCAGGCTCTTGCCCTCCTCCACCATCGCCTGTGTGGTGATCGAGCGGCGCCGCACCACCGGAATCCGGTCCACGGTTTCGCCGGACAGGTTGCCGTCGGCAATGTCGATGGTCAGCATCACCGCGCGGCTCTGGCTTTCATCGACGACCAGCGGCGTCACGCGCACCGCCGTGCCGGCAGTCACGTTGAACAGGCCGGCATCCTGGAAGCCATCCACCCGTACGTAGAACTCCTGCAGGTTCTCCAGCGCGGCTTCGGTGTTGTCCAGCGTCAGCACCTTGGGCCGCGCGACGAAGTTCGCCTGGCCCCGGTCCGCCAGCGCCTTGACGCGCGTGAGCAGGAAGCGCGTGACGTCGTTGCCGATGGCGCCCGTGAACTGGAGGCCGGAAGCCGCTGACGCCGCCGTCGTGCCAGCCTCCGAGGTCAGGTTGCCGAAGGTCAGCGGCGAGTTGTTATTGCCGCCGCCGATCTGCAGATCCACGTGCCGCGTGTGCAGGCGCCAGTCCACGCCAAGGCTGTCCAGGTCTTCCTGGCTGATATCCATGATCGTCACCTCGATCTCGACCAGCCGCGGCTTCACATCCAGCGATTCGATCAAGCGGCGGTACTGGGCCATGTGGTCGGGCGTGTCGCGCACGAGCACGGCGTTGAGCCGGGTATCGGCCTGGAACTGCGGTAGCTGGCCGCTGCCCCAGGTGTTGCCCTGCACATCGGCGGCAATCATGCCGTTGCCGCCCATGCTGTCCAGCACCTGGCCCGGATCGGCGGAGGGGATGCTCATGCCGCCGCTGTCGCCGGTGCGCAGCTTGGCCATGCGCGTGGCACCACGGCTGGTGCCCAGGCTGGGGTTCGAATTCGCCAGCGAGCCGCGATTGCGCCCATAGAGATTGCGCAGCACGCTGACCACGCCGGGCACGGTCATCTCCTTGCCCGAGCGGTTGATGCGGAAGTCAGACGCCCAGGAATACTTGAGCGGGAACAGCTGCACCTCGGCGCGGTCGTCGGCGATGGAACGGTCGTCCACGGCGCGCACGGCGGCGCGCACCGTCTCCACATAGCGCTTGGGCCCGGAGACCATCAGCGTGCCTTCGGCGTCGTTGATCGTGATCGGGTAGCGCGCATCGGGCACCTGCATCCGTACGAGCGACTCGCGCAGCCGCGTGCCCGCGCCGCGCGCAATCGGAATCACCTCGTTGCGCGCCTCGCTGGCCACGTCGATATAGAGCAGCGAGCCGTCGTAGTAGTACGTCAGCCCGAACATCGCACAGACACTGCGCAGCACGTGCTGGGCGGATTCGGTGAACTTGCCGCTGATGGTGCCCTCCACCTTTGGGTCGATCACGGCCGTGGTCCCCTGCGAGGCGGCCAGCTCGCGCAGGAAGTCCGGCAGCCGCTTGTCGCTGGCGGTGGCCGCGAACGGCTTGCCGGACCAGCGCAGGTCAGCCGCGCCCGCCCTCCCCGCCGTGGCCAGCAGGCACAGGCCCAGCAGCAGCGCCATGCAGGTGCGCTGGATCTTGTTTCGGTGCTCCCCAGGGTGCGGCGTCATGTCGGCTCGGTCTCTTTCGGTTCTTGTGGAAGGTTGCGGAGCGGCACTTCAGAGAAACGTCAGCATCGTTTGCAGCGCGCGCTGCGCAAAGCGCAGCACCTCGCCGCCCAGCCAGCCGCCCAGCAGCACCAGCGACACCAGCACGGCAATCAGCCGCGTGGAGGTGCCGATGCTCTGGTCCTGGATCTGGGTGACGGCCTGCAGCACGGCTACCACCAGCGCCACCACGGTGCCGATCAGCACCACGGGCAGCGTGACCCACAGCACCACCAGCAGCGCCTGGCGGGTGATGTCGAGGATGGTGTCGGCAGTCATGGCGGGCGGCTCTTATTCGCTCGCCGGGTTCTGGATCCAGCCCACCGGCACCAGCGTCACGTCTTCGTCGACCTCCTGGTACGACAGCACGGCGATACGTGGCGCCACGGGCTCGATCAGCCGTTTGATATAGCGCCGCACATCCGTGCCGACCACCACCACCACACGTGCGGCGCCGGCTTTCTCGAGCAGCACGCGCAGTTGCTCGCGGATGTCGCGCGTCACGTCGTGGCTCAGCAGCAACAGGTTGCCGCGCGCCGCGCGCTCAATGGCGCCCTGCACGCGCGCTTCAAGCGCCGGTTCGAACAGCACGGCATCGATCGACCGTGCCGGGCCCACGTGGCGGCTGGTGATCAGCCGGCCCAGGTCCACGCGCACCAGTTCGGTCAGCGCGATGGCGTCGGTCTCTTTCGGCGCCCAGGTCACCAGGCTTTCGAAGATCGTGCGCAGGTTGCGGATGGGCACGCCTTCCTGCAGCAGGCGGCGCAGCACGTCGGTGATGCGCTGCAACGGCACCACCCGGGCCAGTTCCATGACCAGGTCCGGCGCATCGGCCTGCACCACGTGGATCATCGCCTGCACGTCCTGGATGCCGAGCAGCGGCGCCGCATGCTGCTTGATCATGGCGCCGACGTGCACGGCCAGCACTTCCTCACAGGACAGCGTGCGTACGCCCTCAGGCGGCGGCGTGTCGCCGGCGGGCGCGGGAATCCATACCACCTCGGGGAACGGGCCGAAGGGCACGCCGACTTCGGCCTCGCCCTGGTCGATACGGGCCCGCGCGCCGGGCTCCAGCAGCCGCTTGCCGGGGCGCAGCACGCCGGCCGACGCCACCACGTCCTGCACGCGGATGGCGTAGGCGTCGCGCTCGGCCAGCGGGCGATGCGCGATCCGCAGACGGGGGAACACCATGCCGAGGTCCGCCTCCACCTCGCCCTTGGTGGTGGTCATGCGCTGCTCGAACTGGCGCAGGTCGATGCGGCCGCGCAGGGCGTCGTCCAGCTCCAGCGCCAGCGCCGGGGCCACGGCAGCGGCATTGGCGTCCGCGCCCACCTCCGCATCGCCCATCTCGATCCACGTGACCGTGCCGGTGCTGCGCGCGGCGCGGCGCATCAGCAGGTAGCCGCCGCCAGCCACCACAATGGCCATGATCGCGAAGGTCCATTTCGGGAAGCCCGGCACCACCAGGAACACGGCGATGGCCAGCCCCGACACCACCAGCGCCTTCGGCTGGCCCAGCAGTTGCCGGCCAATCACGTTGCCAAGGTTCAGCGAGCGGGTGCGGTCCTCGTCCGAGGAGACCCGCGTGATGACCACGCCGGCCGCAATGGAGACCAGCAGCGACGGGATCTGCGACACCATGCCGTCGCCGATGGTCAGGATGGCGTAGCGCTGCAGTGCGTCGCCGATGCTCATGTCGTGCATCAGCGTGCCGATGCAGACGCCGGCCAGGATGTTGACCAGCGCGATCACCACGCCGGCGATGGCGTCGCCCTTGACGAACTTCATCGCGCCATCCATCGCGCCATGCAGCTGGCATTCCTGCTCCAGCCCACGGCGGCGGTCCTGCGCCTGGGCGGCCGAGATGGTGCCGGCACGCACGTCGGCGTCGATGCTCATCTGCTTGCCCGGCATGGCGTCCAGCGCGAACCGCGCCCCCACTTCCGCCACGCGCTCCGAGCCCTTGGCGATGACGATGAACTGCACGATGGCGATGATCAGGAACACCACGCCGCCCACCACCACATTGTTGCCGACGATGAGCTTGCCGAAGGTGTCGATGATGTGGCCTGCATTGGCGTGCAGCAGGATCAGCTTGGTCGAGGCGATATTGAGCGACAGCCGGAACAGCGTGGTGAACAGCAGCAGCGACGGGAACGTGGACAGCGACAGCGCGGACGGAATATAGGTGGCCACGATCAGCAGCGTCAGGCTCATGCCCAGGTTGATCGTGAGCAGGAAGTCGAGCAGGAACGTGGGCAGCGGCAGCACGAACAGCGCGATCACGGCGAACAGCAGCAGCGTCAGCGCGAGGTCCGACTGGCGCGACGCCACGGCGGCCATCTGCTGGAGCCCCGGTGAAGCGGGCCCCGGACCACCACGTGGGAATGCCGGAAGTTTTGCCGGGAATTTCGCCATGAATCAGCCAGGTTGAGCGGAGTTTCGACAGTTGCCGCAGTGTATGGGCCACCTCCGGGCGCGACCAGTACCGAGGATTCGTAGCGCATGGCGCACACGCCGCGCCATTTCGCGCCCAACCGCGCCACGGCGGGGCTGCCTAGGCAATGGCGCATGCGCACAGTTGGGGGCCTACAAGGGCTCGTAGTGGACGCGGCTGCACCCGGCTGCGTATTGTTGGCCCGAATCGAGGGACACCCTCCATCCATCAACCGGGACCGACCGCACCGCGACATGCCATCGAACGTGGCCACGCTGGATACCGCGCCAGACCTGCCTCATGTGGAGGCCGACACCGCGCGCCTGATGAACTGGCTGACCTGCCGCGCCGCGCCCGTGCCGCTGCGGCTGGCCGGCCACGACTGGCGCGCCCGCTTTGTGCCGCCGGACGGCGCCATCGCCGCGCGGTGGGCGCAGGGCTATGCCTTCACGCTCGGCACGCGCCACGGGCGCATCTGCCTGGACGTGGCGAGCGAGCGCACCCTGCTGGGCGTGCCGGGCGCCGCCGAGGCGCTACCCGTGCTGCTGCGCCACGCGATCATGGCGGACGCCTGTGCCGATGTGGCCGCTGCCGTCGCGGCGGTGCAACCGGACCCACTGGCGTGGCATCCGGCGCCTGCCGCGTGGCCGTCGAACCTCGCCGCGCTCGGCGTGGAACTGACGCGGCCCGGCGCCGCACCGCTGCGCGCGGTGCTTCAGTTCGAATCGCCCGAACGGCTGGCGGCATTGCCAGCCGCGCCGCCCGCGCGGTCCGCACCGTGGCTGGCGGCCCTGCCGGCTCCGCTTGCCGTGCGCATCGGCACCACCACGATCACGGTGGGCGACATGCGCGGCATCGAGCCGGGCGACATCGTCAGCATCGAGCGCTGGCAGTCACAGGCGGGCGCACTGGTGGTGCGCTGCGCCACGGGCCAGCGCGGCATGGCGTGGACCGCCGTGGCCGAAGGCCGCCGCGTGACGGCACTGGACGACATCACCTTCCTCCATGGAGCCCATATGGAAGACACACATCCCGAAGGACAGCGCGCTGCTGGCGAGCCCGGCACGCCGGCCGACATCCCGCATCCCGATGCGGCGCAGGCGACGCTTTCGCATCTGGACGGCCTGGAAGTGGAACTGCGCTTCGAGGTGGGCGACGTGGCGGTGCCACTGGCCGAACTGCGCGCCGTGAAGCCGGGCTACGTGTTCGAGCTGCCCCAGCCACTCAAGCAGAGCGAGGTACGCATCGTGGTGAACGGCAACCGCATCGGCACCGGCACCCTGATCGCCGTGGGCAACCGGCTCGGCGTGCGCGTGGCGACCTTCGCGGCAGGCGACGCATGAACAACGGCCTCTACAATCCGGTACTGATCCTCACCGTCATCCTCGCCTTTGGCGTGGCGCCGTTCGTGGCACTGATGGTGACCAGCTACACCAAGCTCGTGATCGTGTTCGGGTTGCTGCGCGCCGCGCTGGGGCTGCAACAGGTGCCGCCCAACATGGTGCTGAACGGCATCGCCATCATCCTGACCGCCTACATCATGGCGCCGATCGGCTCCGACGCGTTCGACGCCATGAAGCGCCGCGCCGAGTCCAACGCCGCGTTCAACGTGGGGGACGTGGTGGTGGTCTACGACGCCGTAAGCGGGCCGCTGAAGGCGTTCCTGGTGAAGCACACCGAGGAACGCAACCGCACCTTCTTCGTCCAATCGGCCAAGCGGATCTGGCCCGAGGGTCGCGCCGAGGACCTCAAGCCGGACGACATGATGGTGCTGATCCCGAGCTTCACGCTCTCCGAACTCACGCGCGCGTTCCAGATCGGCTTCGTGGTCTATCTTGTGTTCGTCGTAGTGGACCTGATCGTCGCCGCCATCCTGCTGGCGCTGGGCATGTCGATGATCGCCCCGACCACCATCTCGGTGCCGTTCAAGCTGCTGCTGTTCGTGATGCTGGAAGGCTGGACGCAGCTGATACAGGGGCTGGTGCTGTCGTATCGGTAGCGGCTGGCAGGGGGCTGGCACAGCCCATGCATGCGCTGACGTCATGGCCGCATGCGCAGATTTCGTTTCTCGCGTCATCGTGGCGCCCCTAACATCGGCCTCAACTGCCAGAAAGGGAGAGAGAGACATGCAAGCCAGCGCCCCCGCCTATGCGGCCGACCAACCCCGCGTCGCCGCCAGCCAGCGACGCCGCGCCATCATCGCCACGGTGATCGGCAACGGGCTCGAATGGTTCGATTTCACGGTGTACAGCTTCTTCGCCGTGATCATCGCCAGGCTGTTCTTCCCCACCGGTGACGACCTGTCGTCACTGCTGCTGGCCGTGGCCACGTTCGGGGTGGGCTTCTTCATGCGCCCCGTGGGCGGCATCATCCTCGGCGTCTACGCCGACCGCGTGGGCCGCAAGGCCGCGCTCTCGCTGACCATCCTGCTGATGGCGCTGGGCACCACGCTGATCGGCATCGCCCCCACCTATGACCAGATCGGCCTGTTTGCGCCGCTGCTGATCGTGGTGGCCCGGCTCATGCAGGGCTTCTCCGCCGGCGGCGAGATGGGCGGCGCCACCGCCTTCCTGACCGAATACGCGCCGGAAAACCAGCGTGCCTATTACTCGAGCTGGATCCAGGCCAGTATCGGCGTGGCCGTGCTGCTCGGCGCCGCCGTAGGCACTTTCGTCACGGCCTCCCTGAGCACCGAGGCGCTCAATAGCTGGGGCTGGCGCCTGCCGTTCCTGCTGGGCATGGTGATCGGCCCCGTGGGCTACTACATCCGCCATCACCTGGAGGAAACGCCCACCTTCCGCGAGACCACCGACAAGACCGACTCGCCGCTGACCGAGGTGCTGCGCGACTACCCGCGCCAGACCGCCGCCAGCTTCTCGATGGTGATCCTGTGGACGGTCTGCACCTACGTGCTGCTGTTCTACATGCCGACCTACGCCGTGAAGGTGCTCAAGGTGCCGCAATCCACCGGCTTTGTCGCCGGCATGGCCGGGGGCATGGCGATCATGGTGTTCGCGCCCATCGTCGGCCTGCTGGCGGACCGCATCGGCCGCCGTGGGCTGCTCTCCGGCGCCGCCGCGCTGATCTTCGTGCTGGCCTGGCCGATGTTCGCCTACATCAACCATGCCCCGGGGCTGGCCTCGCTGCTGGTGTTCCAGGTGGTGTTTGGTGTGCTGATTGCCACCTATACCGGCCCGATCCTGGCCGCCTTCGCGGAACTGTTCCCGGCCAAGGTGCTGTCCACGGGACTTTCGGTGGCCTACAACATGGCCGTGACGATCTTCGGCGGCTTCGCCTCGTTCTTCATCACGTGGCTGATCGCCACCACGGGCAGCACCATGGCACCGGCCTTCTACGTGATGATTGCCGCCGCCATCAGCTTCGTCGGCACGCGTCTGGTTCGCGAGCCCGCCTATCTTCGCAAGCATTGAACGGAAGTCTTTCCGCTACAGCCTCATGACTCAAATCCTGCTCCAGGGCGGCAACGTCCTCGACCCCGCACGCGGCACGACGCTGCCGCGCCATGATGTCCTGATCGACGGTGAACGGATCGTCGAGGTCTCGGCCACGCCCATCCACGCGCCGCAGGCCACTTTGATCGACGTGACCGGCAAGACCGTGATGCCGGGCCTGATCGACTGCCACGTGCATGTGCTGGCCTCGCTGGCCAACCTGGGCGTGAACGCGGTGCAGCCCAACGTGCTGGTGGCCTTCCGCGCCATGCCGATCATGCGGGGCATGCTGGAGCGCGGCTTCACCACCGTGCGCGATGCCGGCGGGGCGGACTGGGGCCTCTCGCAGGCCGTGGCGACCGGGCTGATTCCGGGGCCGCGCATCTTCCCGTCCGGCAAGGCGCTCTCGCAGACTGGCGGCCATGGCGACTTCCGGCCGCGCTCGGACACGCTCGAGCCCTGCTCGTGCGCGTTCCGTGCCGGGGCCATCGCCCGCGTGGCGGATGGTGTCGATGCCGTGCGCCTGGCCGTGCGCGAGGAAATCCAGAAGGGTGCCACGCAGATCAAGATCATGGCATCGGGCGGCGTGGCGTCGCCGACCGACCCCATCGGCAACACGCAGTACAGCGAGGACGAGATCCGCGCCATCGTGGCCGAGGCCGAGGCCGCCCAGACCTACGTGATGGCTCACGCCTACACGGGCCGCGCCATCACCCGCGCCGTGCGCTGCGGCGTGCGGACCATCGAGCACGGCAACCTTGTCGATGCCGCCGCCGCCCGCGTGATGCGCGATCACGGCGCCTTTGTCGTACCCACCCTGATCACCTACGACGCACTGGCGCGCGACGGCGCACGCCTCGGCCTGCCCGCCGACTCGGTCGCCAAGATCGAGACCGTGCGCCAGGCCGGACGCGATTCGCTGGCCATCTACGCCGAAGCCGGCGTGCAGATGGGCTTCGGCTCTGACCTGCTCGGGGAAATGCACCAGTACCAGTCCGAGGAATTCCGCATCCGCGCGGAACTGCTCGGCAACCTCGAGGCGATTCGCTCGGCTACCTCCATCGCCGCTGCCATCCTCGAGCGCGACGGGGAACTCGGCACGGTACGCGCCGGCGCGCTGGCCGACCTGATTGCCGTCGATGGCGACCCGCTCACCGACATCGGCGTGCTGGCCGGCCCCGATGCCCGCATCGGGCTCGTCATGCAGGCCGGCCGGGTGCATCAGGCACCTCGCTAGTGCAAGACTCGGGTGGCGAACGGTAAAACGTGTCGCCGCCCGGCGTGGGACTTATCATGGCGGCTCCTGCCGCCATGTTTTCGTTCCCCCATGCGCATCACACCCCTGCCGCCCCTGCCCTGCCTGGTCGCCTTCGAATCGACCATGCGCCACGGCAGCTTCACGCGCGCGGCCACTGAACTCCATCTCACCCAAAGCGCCATCAGCCGGCAGGTGGCGCAACTCGAGCGCTTTCTCGGCAAGAAGCTGTTCGTGCGCGAACCGCGCGCGCTGCGGCTGACCGTTGCCGGCCAGCAGTACGCAGAGCAGGTGCAGCGCCTGCTGGTGGCCTGCGCCGAGGCCACGGAAGACGTGATGAAGCGCAAGGGGCACGTCGAGCTGTCGGTGGCCTGCTCGTCCGGCGTGGCGGTGCTGTGGCTGGCGCCCCGGCTCGCCGCGTTCCGCGCGCAGCATCCCGACTACCGCGTGCGACTCATCGTCAACGACAGCCTGGCCTCGCTGGCGGGCACGGACTTCGATATCGGCCTCTATTACCTGCGCGAAGGTGCCCCGAGCGGCCTGGCCGCGCGGCGGCTCTACGACGAGGAGGTCTTTCCCGTGTGCGCGCCCGGCTACCTGCGCGGCCGCAAGCTGGCCGTGGCCGACCTGCCGAAGGAGACACTGCTGGTGCTCGAAGACGCCCAGCGGCAGTGGATGTCGTGGCCCACGTGGCTCACACGCAATGGCCTGCGCGATCCGCGCATCGAACATGAACTGGTGGTCAACGCCTATCCGGTGCTCGTGCAGATGGCCATCGAGGGCCAGGGCATCGTGCTCGGCTGGCGGCACATGATCGACAACTGCCTGGATTCTGGCGTGCTGGTGCGGGCCTGCGATGCAAGCGCCTCGCTGGGCGGCGGCTACTACGCGGTCTGGCCGCGCGACCGCGTGGAGCCGGCGGCGGCACGCTCGTTCCGGAATTGGCTCGTGGAACAGAGCGGCGCGCAGGCGTAGCTTGCCGATGCACCGCTAGGCGATCCCCACGCCCTTCCGCACCGCCTCCAGCACCTGCGCGACCACGCCGTCGCGCCAGTCATCGGCATCCCCATAAAACGCCCGCCAGACCGCATGCTTGATCAGCGCGCGCTGGTTTTCGTCGGCCTCCGGGTGGCGGTGGAGCCAGTGGTCGCCCCGCAGCGCATCGAGGACCTCCGCCAGCGGCAGCGTGCCGAATTCGAGCGCGATGCCCGCATAGTCGATGGTGCCCAGCGTCTGCGGCACCGCCTGCCACGCCAACCCCGTGAGGTTGGCCGACGTCGACGAGCCGTCGTAGATCGACGTCACACACGGCCCCCAGATCTCGCGGGCCTTGGCGATTTGCGCGGGCTCGTCCGGCCCCATGTAGATCGGCTCGCCATAGCCCCACGGGCCAAGACCGGTGTGGATGTCGATCCAACGCAGCGCCTGCCGGTCCGTGCCAAAGCGCGCCAGAATGCGCCGCAGCGTGTAGTTGCTCCAGGTCGGCTTCTGCCCGCCGAAAAAGAGCCCGCCCGGATCGTGATACTGCCCGGCACTGACCGCTGCCTGATACCACCCCATGCCGCGCTCGGCCGCAATCTTCATCAGCGCGGCCTGATCCGCATCCGACGCCGGCCAGTGCGCTGGCAGCAACAACGGCGCCACCTCCGCATACGGCGCGTTCGTCGGCAGGGGTTGATCGAAATCCATGAAATTGCGATTCAGATCGACGTTATCCTCATTCACCCGCCGCAGGTGCGAAAACCCGTACGGATTCACCGCATGGACCAACAACAGCGCGAAGCCGGCCTGACGGCACTCCGCGTGGAGCGCGGTATCGCCCAGCAATGCCACCTGCGCACCAGATCCACAAAACCCTTCGGCGCCGTGCGTGCCAGAAGTGATCATTAATACGCGCGAAGCATCGACGGCGCCGATCCACGCAACATCGATGGCGAGTACCTCGCCTTCGCTACCGGTTTCGGTGGGATGGGGGAATTCAGTCAGCGTGGCGCCGGCCTGGCGCGCTGCGGTGAGGAATTTCTGTCTGGCTTCCGCGTAGCGCTGGGCAAAGCAGCGGGCGATGGGGCTGGCGCTGGCAGGCATGGCGGGGCCTGGAGGGAGTGGAGATTTGTTTATTTAACGCCATTTTTTGGGGGTGTGCCAAGGCTTACCGTGGAGGATGCCGAAGCCAGCATCCTCCCAACGACTTCTGTTACTTCGAGGCCGTCTTGACCTGATCGCCCGTATAGCTCAGCGACGAGAGATCCTCTTTTGCTTTTTCCGGCGTTTCCAGTTCCAGCACGACGCGACCAACCATCAGGCCCATCGACGGCGAACTGCGCACCTACTTGGGGGGCGCATGCACTGAGGGCAACCGATAACGCTAGCGCAAGATGATGAAATCTCATCACAGATTCTTTCGCTTTCGAATAGTCTCAATTAATTTCGAGACAAAATTCTTGTAGCCGCACCTTCTGCAGAAGGTATCTTTTCTGTGCATTGAAGTCATCCAGATTCGTGGGTCATCCGTGCCGAGCGCGGTCAGGCCTGATCATGCCTCCCCTGAACGCGGTATGTCAGCTTTGTCTCCAGACAACTCTTATCTGATTTGGTAACAAGGCCACGAGAGCCGAGGTCCTCCCCATTTCGTCACAAAATTCCACTTCATAGGCTAGGTACGGGTTTTGGTGGACTTCAACCACTGTCCCCTTCATGCCAGCGCGCAGCCCTTCTTCGGGAATGTCTTCAGTCAATAGGACTACATCCAAGAGATTTGCATTAACCATGGTAATTACTTGACATACGCAGTTGTCAACCGTGGAACAGATGAACCTGGATCATAGATCCAGCCCGTACGAACCGGCACCGTTTTGCCGTTTGGACCGGTCACAGGAATGTCCACGGTGAACCGTTGCCCAAACTGATCCACCTTCCCAAGTGTGGCCGGGTACTTTGTTACTCCTTGCTGGAGTTGCGCTAGGAGGCCATCTGCGTTTGATTGATTGAAACCCAGTGCAGACTCAAAAACAATCGCCTTGTTACCGCCAACCGGATGGGTTGAATCTAGCGCATAACTGACGATCTTACGCGAGTCAATGACAGCATTCTCAGCATTCTTCAGTAGCCCCGCACCATTCGCACTGGTGGGCCCTCTGGAACTCCCTCCTCCATCTGAATCAATCCCGGTCACCCCCTTAATTGCTCCGAACAACGCAACATTCCCGATGATTGCCTTCGTCACAAAGACATCTACAGGGTTGGCCGAATCGCTTACGCCCAATTTGTAGCGCTGAAATGCCGCATCAAGCTGAGTAGCCGTATAGCCACTTCCTTGCGTCTCGCTCACCCGGCCCAGATAATCGCGTGCTGCCACGTCGGGATTTTGGTGTGAGATCGCCTGCCCGTATGCTTGCTGATATAGGCTTCGCTCCTCCTGCCTGGCAGATACACAATCTGCATTGCCACCGCACATGCCTGCGATCTTTGCATCGCTCAGCACTCCGACTTGCGCCTCCAGGAAGGCGGCGTTGGAGCGGCAGGACACCGGATCGACACACTCGCCCAACGCCTTTACATTGGCCTGAAAACGAGGATCCTTAACGTTCTGATATCGACTCGTAGCGTTATTGATCGCTTCATTCTGTGCCGCCAACCCTGCCGAATTGACGTCAGCACCCAGAAGCGCGCCCGCAGCCCCCCCTACAAGCGTTGCCAGACCGACGGTAACCGCCAGCCGAATTTTGTCGTCACTGTAGTTGAGTACTGGGCTATCGGCATAGACAACATCCCGAATCAACGGCGCCGCAATAGCACTCGCCGCGCCGCCGATCGCGCCTCCTGCACAATCACCACCCGTCAGGCTTTGCGCAGCGCAACCCACCAGCGCATGTCCCAATACGTTGGTCAGGATCGTCGACGGATCCGAGCCCGGCATGCCAATGCCCGGTGCATTCACACCAATGCCGTTGGCCCCGAGCGCCGCCGCATCCCTTACCAGCCCACCCGTAAACGCCTGCCCAAAACTCCCGCCATAAGCAATCGTATTCACGCCAGCACTGACCGCTGAGCGGACGACGGTTGCCTCCATGTAATTGACGACACTATCCTGCATCGCCGCCCAATTACCTTGGGCAAGATTGTCGCCAAAGCTACCAATACCGGTGTCACCGAGGTTAAATCCCGCTGTAATGCCTCGGGTCGCCCCAGCTGTCATGCCAGACACAACGCCCGCCTTCAGCGCCGCGCCGATGTTCAACGAACCGGTTGTGATGACCTGGGTCACCATGCTCGACAGCGTGGCCGAGATGGCTGCATCGATGGCCACGGCAATCATTGCCTGGGCGATCGTCATCTGGGCCATGGCCACACCCATCAGCGCCGCCCCCGCCCCCGCCGTAACAATCGAGATCGCCACCGCAGCCACCATCGCCACGATCTGGCCGATGATGCCGAAGCCCTTCTTTTCCTTGATAAACCGGGTGTGGATGTCGTCCTGGAGCGTGTCCTCGGTGTAGTTCAGCCCGAGGCTCTCCTTCAGTTGCGCCACCAGCGCCGCGCTGGCTTCCTCGTCCACGGTGCCGTCGGCACGGGTGATGCGGAAGGCGTCGTTCACTGCGTGGATCGTGCCGGCGTCGATGTCCATGCGCATCGCCGACAGGAACCCGCCCGGCTGCACCACCGTGCCCGTCACCACATTCCAGCCGCCCTGCGCCTTGTACGCATTCGTGCCGATGTCCACCACGTTCGGGCTCAGGTCCAGGCTGCCCGCCTTCACCTGCAGCAGGTCCCCGGCCGTGATCTGGCCGCTGTTACGCAGTTGCCCGTCGATGTCCAGGCTGACGTTCTGCCCGCTGATCGTGCCGCCGTTGGGCGTCGCCAGCGCCTGGGCGTAGCCGTCCGGCAGGTAGACCTGATAAGCCAATCAGCTAAGGGCGCAACGCCTCAGCTTGGAGGGTGCCGGAGCCTCCCTCCCAACACTTCCTATTACTTCGCAGCCGTCTTGACCTGGTCGCCCGTATAGCTCAGCGAAGCGAGATCTTCCTTTGCTTTTTCCGGCGTCTTCAGTTCCAGTACCACGCGACCCACCATCAAGCCCATCGACGGCGAGCTGCGCACGTACTTGGTTTCCCCGGAATCGAGCACAAAGCTGAGGGTCTTCTCCGTCTCGGTGGCAGCCGCGGCGACGTACTTCCCAGCCGGACGATCCACAAAGAAGAAGCCGCCGGGGCTTCGATTCTCACACCACTTCGTTATTCAGGCGAATATCGGGCTGGATGGCAGCACCGAACATCGACGCCGAGCGCAGGAAAAAAACACGCCCCTCGCCCAATTTTTTAGCGACGGGATGGAAGACGCCATTTCCGAATGCTTCACGCCCGAAGCGCAACCGGCCATCAGGAACGACAGGGCCATACCGGCCAGCGCGAGGCGAACGACTCGTTTCATTAAAAATTTCGGGGCGTCCCGTTAATGCACATGCACTGGCTCTTGAAAACTATTTGTGAATACAAAAAATAGTTCGATGACCGGCTCGTTGATGCAAAAAACCACCGATTTTCTTTCATAGATGCGGGCGACCATCCTATCCCGGGGCCTGTGATGGCGTTCTTATCAACACTTCGGAACGATGTCCTCGCAGTTATTGCGAGTTGCCTTGCGGTTGGATTTTGGAGTTAGCTTTTCGGAATCTGGTCTAGCACCATTTGAATCTCTGCCATCAATTTCTCCGCAACCGCACGAGAGGTTCCTATTCTAGTTTCGAATTCATGGACATCTATTCCGTTACAAATCTCGTTGAGTGCTGCGTTGAGCGTAAGCAACTCCTCACAATCAAGCTCGATTTGAGCAATCTTACCCTCGACTTCATTGATTTTCATGTCTCACCTTAGATTATCGAAATAAATCTTACCATTCGTCGGCTTAAATGCAGTTCCACGATCCGAAGCCTTCGGATTAACAATTATCACCACGCCGGTCGCGTCATCCCAGTATGCTGCGCGCTCATTACTCAATTGCTTGGTCGCCGATGGGTTGTTGAGTATAGTCTCAATTTTTTCAGCAAACTGCTGTTTCGATGTAATAGAACCTCCGAACTCATTCTGAATTAGCACATGCTTGTCAAACGCGTGACCATTTGCTATTTGCTCAGCGGTCAGCTGATTCGCCAGCCTCTCGCTATTGGCCGTATTCGCGGCGCTGTCGGCACCGGCGGGTGTACTCATGCCGAGCGCGTTGGAAAGCTTGTCAACACCGTCCTTGACGGAAGCAATAACCGAAAGTCCGACACAACCCAAGCCTGCAGCCGAGCCACACCCCGGATTTGCCAAAATTGTCAGCCCTTGTGGACCGCTTGCGGGCGTCCCCGTCAGCGTCCCGCCCTGCGGCCCATTGTTTGGCGTCCCAATGGGCCCACCATCATTCTCCGCTTCCAGCGGATTCGCCAACGGGTCGGACTTCTGCGGGCCGTTGTTCGGGGTGTACGTTCCGCCCGGCCCAGTTGGCGCAGGTCTCGGCACCATCATGGCGGTGGCGTTGTTGATCGCCTCGTTCTGCGCCGCCAAGCCGGCTGAGGTCACGTCAGCACCCAGTAGCGCGCCGGCTGCACCACCAATCAACGTCGCAAGACCAACTGTAAGTGCCTGCCGAACGGCATCATCGCTGTATCTGACGGCATCGCTGCCGGCATATACTTCATCGCGAATCAACGGCGCCGCAATAGCACTCGCCGCCCCGCCAATCGCGCCACCAGCACAGTCCCCACCGCTCAGGCTCTGTGCCGCGCAGCCCACCAGTGCATGTCCCAGCACATTGGTGAGGATAGTCGACGGGTCCGAGCCCGGCATGCCGATGCCCGGCGCACTTACCCCTACCGCGTTGGCCCCAACTGCCGCCGCATCCCGCACCAGCCCACCGGCGAACGCCTGTCCAAAGCTCCCGCCATAGACGGCCGTATTTACGCCGGCGCTGATCGCGGAGCGCACGATGCTGGCCTGGATATAGCTGCCGGCGTTCGCCTGCACCGCTGCCCAGTTGCCCTTGGCGATGTTGTCACCAAAGCTGCTTACCCCCGGGGCGCTGAGGTTGAGCGCGCCCAGTGCGCCTTGCGTGAGCCCGGCCGTCAACCCAGAGACGGCGCCCGCCTTCAGCGCCGCGCCGATATTCAGCGAGCCTGTTGTGATCACCTGGCTCACCATGCTCGACAACGTGGCGGAGATAGCCGCATCGATGGCCACGGCAATCATCGCCTGCGCGACCGTCATCTGGGCCATGGCCACACCCATCAGCGCCGCCCCCGCACCCGCCGTAACAATCGAAATCGCCACCGCCGCGACCATCGCCACGATCTGGCCGATGATGCCGAAGCCCTTCTTTTCCTTGATAAACCGGGTGTGGATGTCGTCCTGGAGCGTGTCCTCGGTGTAGTTCAGCCCGAGGCTCTCCTTCAGTTGCGCCACCAGCGCCGCGCTGGCTTCCTCGTCCACGGTGCCGTCGGCACGGGTGATGCGGAAGGCGTCGTTCACTGCGTGGATCGTGCCGGCGTCGATGTCCATGCGCATCGCCGACAGGAACCCGCCCGGCTGCACCACCGTTCCCGTCACAACATTCCAGCCGCCCTGCGCCTTGTACGCATTCGTGCCGATGTCCACCACGTTCGGGCTCAGGTCAAGGCTGCCCGCCTTCACCTGCAGCAAATCACCGGCCGTGATCTGGCCGCTGTTGCGCAGTTGGCCGTCGAAATCGAGGCTGACGTTTTGCCCGCTGATCGCGCCGCCGTTGGGCGTCGCCAGCGCCTGGACGTAGCCGTCCGGCAGGTAGACCTGATAAGCCAATCAGCTAAGGGCGCAACGCCTCAGCTTGGAGGGTGCCGGAGCCTCCCTCCCAACGACTTCAGTTACTTCGCAGCCGTCTTGACTTGATCGCCCGTATAGCTCAGCGAGGCGAGATCCTCTTTTGCTTTTTCCGGCGTTTCCAATTCCAGCACGACGCGACCGACCATCAGGCCCATCGACGGCGAACTGCGTACGACTTCGTTTCCCCAGAAACGAGCACAAAGCTGAGGGTCTGCATCATCACTTTGGGTTCCCTGAAACGTTAGGCCGAAAGACCCTTTTCGACCCCTCCGCCCCCTGCGGGAAAGATTCATCACTCTGGCATAAAAAACACCGCAATACTGCCATCAGTACGGCGACAAATATAATCGCTGATCAGAGGGAAAATAGTACCCGTTGAGCCCTTACTAAAGATGCCACAAGGAAAGTATGAAGCCCTTTTAATTCAAAAATTAGTTTGTCCCGCTCAACAGCTTCGATCAGAGGCTCATTTGAGGAGGTCCAACCACGTACGAATTCTATTTTATAAATTGGATTCACAATCAACATATCAATCCTTTTCCATAGATAATTCGCAACCTTCTCTGTAACCGATGAATCGACCTCATCTTCCTCAAATTGATCGAATATTGTCCCTATTTCCACATTGAGATCTTGCCAAAAACCAGAGGAAAATAACCACTCTGACGACAACCCGGAGAGCCGAAATGAATCAGCATTTGGCTCCGATTCACTTCCCGCACCTGCAGCGACCGAAAACGTCGATTCTTGCATTTTCATCGAAATCGTCTCCAGTTATTTACGCGCATCATCATTTTTGAAATGCGTCAATCCATTTCTCACCCCCGAAGGGACACCCGTTTGCGTCGTCTTTCCATTTCCAACCAATGGAACGTTGTTGGGGATTTGGCTCCCGCTCTTATCTAAATATTGTCCCGTTGAACTTTGAACGCGGAAATAATTACCGGCGTTATCATAAACCACGGACGCACCGGTAGACGGATTCGTATAGACGGTTTTTCCAGATGTGGTGTATGTGACTTGCGCATTCGATCCCGCAATATTCTGTATTGTTTGGCTTAACGAGCCATCCGACCAGTTTCCACTATTCGCCGCCGCTCTTGCCGCGCCTTGGGCATTGTAGACCGGCACCGGGCTGCGAGCCCCGCCGAGTACCAGTGGACTCGGCGAGACCACCGGTGCATCGGCCAGACCGTTACCAGTAGTGGAGCGCGTCTGCCCAAATGCTGCCCGCTCCTTGTCGAGGAACTTCCGAATCTCGTCCGGCGTGCCAGTCTTTTTGCTCCCGCTCGTCGCATTGTTCAGCGCCTCATTCTGCGCCGCCATCCCGGCGGAGGTAACATCGGCGCCCAACAGCGCGCCAGTTGCTCCTCCAATCAGCGTCGCAAGCCCAACCGTCAGAGCCTGCCGAACCTTGTCATCGCTGTAGTTGACGACATTGCTGCCCGCGTAGACCTCGTCCCGAATCAACGGCGCCGCAATAGCACTCGCCGCGCCGCCGATCGCGCCTCCTGCACAATCACCACCTGTAAGGCTCTGCGCGGCGCAGCCCACCAGCGCATGTCCCAACACATTGGTCAGGATCGTCGAGGGGTCCGAGCCCGGCATGCCAATACCCGGCGCGCTTACTCCCACGGCGTTGGCCCCAACTGCTGCCGCATCCCTTACCAGCCCACCCACGAACGCCTGCCCAAAGCTTCCGCCATAGGCCACGGTGTTCACGCCCGCGCTGATGGCAGAGCGGACTACCGTTGCTTCGACGTAATTCCCCAGGTTCGCCTGCACCGCAGCCCAGTCGCCCTTGGCGATGTTGTCGCCAAAGCTTGTCACCCCGGGAGAGCTGAGGTCCAAAGCTCCCATCGCGCCTTGGGTCAGGCCGGCCGTTAGGCCGGATACCGCGCCTGCTTTCAGCGCGGCGCCGAGGTTGAGCGAGCCCGTGGTAATGACCTGCGTCACCATGCTGGACAACGTACCGGCAACCAAGCCGGAGATCGCCGCCGATAGCGCAACGCCCATCACGGAACCGGCAAACGTCGCACCAAACGCCGCTGTGACAACAACCGCCCCCGCCCCCGCCGTAACAATCGAAATCGCCACCGCCGCGACCATCGCCACGATCTGGCCGATGATGCCGAAGCCCTTCTTTTCCTTGATAAAGCGGGTGTGGATGTCGTCCTGGAGCGTGTCCTCGGTGTAGTTCAGCCCGAGGCTCTCCTTCAGTTGCGCCACCAGCGCCGCGCTGGCTTCCTCGTCCACGGTGCCGTCGGCACGGGTGATGCGGAAGGCGTCGTTCACTGCGTGGATCGTGCCGGCGTCGATGTCCATGCGCATCGCCGACAGGAACCCGCCCGGCTGCACCACCGTTCCCGTCACAACATTCCAGCCGCCCTGCGCCTTGTACGCATTCGTGCCGATGTCCACCACGTTCGGGCTCAGGTCAAGGCTGCCCGCCTTCACCTGCAGCAAATCACCGGCCGTGATCTGGCCGCTGTTGCGCAGTTGGCCGTCGAAATCGAGGCTGACGTTTTGCCCGCTGATCGCGCCGCCGTTGGGCGTCGCCAGCGCCTGGACGTAGCCGTCCGGCAGGTAGACCTGATAAGCCAATCAGCTAAGGGCGCAACGCCTCAGCTTGGAGGGTGCCGGAGCCTCCCTCCCAACGACTTCAGTTACTTCGCAGCCGTCTTGACTTGATCGCCCGTATAGCTCAGCGAGGCGAGATCCTCTTTGGCTTTTTCCTGCGTTTCCAGCTCCAGTACGACGCGACCAACCATCAGGCCCATCGACGGCGAGCTGCGCACATACTTGGTTTCCCCGGAATCGAGCACAAAGCTGAGGGTCTTCTCCGTCTCAGTGGCGGCCGAGGCGACGTATTTGCCAGCAGGACGATCTACAAAGAAGAAGCCGCCCGGCTTCGATTCACCCACCACTTCGTTATTCAGGCGGAGATCGGGCTGGACCGCAGCTCCAAACATCGACGCCGAGCGCAGGAAATACACGCGACCCTCGCCCGATTTGAGCGATGGGATGGAAGACGCCATTTCCGAATGCTTCACGCCAGAAGCGCAGCCGGCCATCAGGAACGACAAGGCCATACCGGTCAGCGCGAGGCGAACGACTCGTTTCATTCAACTTCTCCAAATGTTAAGGGTACTGCGGTGGAAAGCGGGGAATATTGATCTTCCCCGGGAAGATAAAACCCGACTAGTTGACGGTCCTTGACGACCAGATACGCTTCGTGGACCTGGCGGCCTTCGATGGTGAAAATGGTGCCGAAGGGGCGGTAGACGTCGCCCTGGGGGACTTGGCCGATGCGGGTCCAAATGGATTTCTCGCGTAGGGTGCGGGTGTAGCCGGTGTCCAGTTTGACTGGGACTTCGGACTGGAACTGGATGCGGTTATTGTCTGTGCTCGGCTGCACAAGCGCGAGGTGCGCAGGCGATGTGGAGATCATTGGGGCGCATGCTGTCATGGCGACAACGGCCACAATTGAGAAAACAAAGCGAATAGCTTTCATAAGCATAAAGAATGAAGATCAAAACATCGATGGAAAACACCGAATCCTACCGAAGACTGATTCGTTCGACACTGCCGCCTACCACCCTGCCATCGACGGCGCAGTGAGCACAAAGACGTCATGCTCGGCACTCTCTGATCGAATAAAGGCAGCCGCAGCGTAATTGTTCCGTTCGGCCTCCCGACGATCAACAGGAGGATCAACTCCATCCCAAACGCAATCTAGCCTCGCTTCGAATCCTGGCGCGTGCCAAATACCTCCTTCAACCCGGGCAATGACCAGCCCTTGCTCCACCGCCCCTTCACAAATTTTGAGCGCTGCTTCCTTAGTCAGCTTCATCACAACACTTCCGCCGAGGGAAAAGAAGTCCTCCGATGAGGTGTAGCGCTGCTGGAGATCGATCTTCATTGCGGTCATTTCCACTGAATTCGGCTGTCGGGTATCCAACCTGGGCCATTCTTTCCACTTACCTGAACAACCTCGCCTGTCCGATTATTTACTACGACGTAACCATTTTTTGATCCATATACAGATGCAGGATCGTTCCTCGGCAAACCATCTGGTGTTTTAGATGCGGATCGGTTGTCGAATGTAGTACCGACCGGCCCATCACTAATGACGGTTCTCACGCCTTGTTGCGTCCACCCTCGCGCGCCGAGTTGGCCGGTAATCTTACTGTCGATAGTGACATTGGCTACCGGCATTCCAATGCCGTTCTGAATCTGCGCGATAAGCGTGAGACCCGCGCAGAGCGCCGGCATCAGCATACACCCGGGATTACTCAGAATCGTTGGTCCCTGTGGCCCGCTTGCTGGCGTACCCGTCAGCGTCCCGCCCTGCGGCCCATTGTTCGGCGTCCCAATGGGACACCATCATTCTCTACTTCTAGCGGATTCGTCAGCGGGTCGGTCTTCCGCGGACCGTTGTTCGGGAAGGCGGTGCCGCCAGGCCCACTGGGCGCCGGCTTCGGGACCATCGCGGCACTGGTCGCGTTATTGATGGCCTCGTTCTGCGCAGCCAACCCGGCGGAAGTTACGTCACGCCCCAACAGCGCGCCAGTCTGTCTTTTTTTGGAACTTGCGCATGGCACGAAGAAGGAAACTGAGCTTAAGGCAGTGAGCGTCAACTCCAAATAACAATTGATTTTCCTGGAACGCGAAGTTGCATTGCCTCAGGGCCGAAATAAGCATCGCTCGTTAACGCCACCTTCACGCAAACACCATTATCTAGGACAATGATCGCTTCTTCCGTAGTTTCCTCAACCCTCACAACGATCGAGCCAGTTAACGGCGAGCGCTCTGGATCCTTGAAAGTTACCTCATAACTATTATATATATTTAAAGTTATACCCTCCTCAAACATGACTCCACCGTCCTGTGGAGTCATGTCAATTTCAACAATTTTTTTACCGACGAGAATCGAAAGCGCGCTCGGCATAATACTTTCCTCACTTGGTTATTGGAAAATGCGACTGTGAATTCGGCAAAGTTTTTCCAGTATATGGATCAACTCCTTGCGGCTTTGGCTGAGCCGAGTTTTCATATTTTACATATCCATCCGGATAGCCCGGACTCGCCCCCCTCGGTTGAGTCGGATCCATAATCCGTATCGTTGAAACTTTCCCATTTTCACCGCCCGCCCCTCCCGTGAACGCTACGCCGGTTTGATTGCCCCCTGGGTTCAAGACTGGGGTGGGACCGGTTGCGCCGTTGGGAACTGGGTAGACAGTCCCTCCTGACGAAACGATGAAGTTCGGTGCACCGCCCTTCGCACCGCCAAGGACCAACGGGCTCGGCCCAACCATCGGGGGCGCGACTCCGTTGCCCGAATTGGGGACCGTGCCTGCCTGACCAAACGCACGCCGCTGCTGCTCAAGCAGTTTGCGCACTTCGTCAGGAACCGTTGGCTTCTTTGAACCGCTCGTCGCATTGTTCAGCGCCTCATTCTGCGCCGCCATCCCGGCGGAGGTAACATCGGCCCCCAATAGCGCGCCAGTCGCTCCTCCAATCAGCGTCGCAAGCCCAACCGTCAGAGCCTGCCGAACCTTGTCATCGCTGTAGTTGACGACATTGCTGCCCGCGTAGACCTCGTCCCGAATCAACGGCGCCGCAATAGCACTAGCCGCCCCGCCAATCGCGCCACCAGCACAGTCCCCACCGCTCAGGCTTTGCGCAGCGCAACCCACCAGCGCATGTCCCAATACGTTGGTCAGGATCGTCGACGGATCCGAGCCCGGCATGCCAATGCCCGGTGCATTCACACCAATGCCGTTGGCCCCGAGCGCCGCCGCATCCCTTACCAGCCCACCCGTAAACGCCTGCCCAAAACTCCCGCCATAAGCAATCGTATTCACGCCAGCACTGACCGCTGAGCGGACGACGGTTGCCTCCATGTAATTGACGACACTATCCTGCATCGCCGCCCAATTACCTTGGGCAAGATTGTCGCCAAAGCTACCAATACCGGTGTCACCGAGGTTAAATCCCGCTGTAATGCCTCGGGTCGCCCCAGCTGTCATGCCAGACACAACGCCCGCCTTCAGCGCCGCGCCGATGTTCAACGAACCGGTTGTGATGACCTGGGTCACCATGCTCGACAGCGTGGCCGAGATGGCTGCATCGATGGCCACGGCAATCATTGCCTGGGCGATCGTCATCTGGGCCATGGCCACACCCATCAGCGCCGCCCCCGCCCCCGCCGTAACAATCGAGATCGCCACCGCAGCCACCATCGCCACGATCTGGCCGATGATGCCGAAGCCCTTCTTTTCCTTGATAAACCGGGTGTGGATGTCGTCCTGGAGCGTGTCCTCGGTGTAGTTCAGCCCGAGGCTCTCCTTCAGTTGCGCCACCAGCGCCGCGCTGGCTTCCTCGTCCACGGTGCCGTCGGCACGGGTGATGCGGAAGGCGTCGTTCACTGCGTGGATCGTGCCGGCGTCGATGTCCATGCGCATCGCCGACAGGAACCCGCCCGGCTGCACCACCGTTCCCGTCACAACATTCCAGCCGCCCTGCGCCTTGTACGCATTCGTGCCGATGTCCACCACGTTCGGGCTCAGGTCAAGGCTGCCCGCCTTCACCTGCAGCAAATCACCGGCCGTGATCTGGCCGCTGTTGCGCAGTTGGCCGTCGAAATCGAGGCTGACGTTTTGCCCTCTGATCGCGCCGCCGTTGGGCGTCGCCAGCGCCTGGACGTAGCCGTCCGGCAGGTAGACCTGCGGCACCAGCGCGTTCACGCTGCCGCAGGCCGTGCTGGCCACCGTGCAGCGCGGGTCCGGCACGGCCTGCTCCACGTACCAGAGCATCGGCTTGTCCAGCGCGTGGACTTGTTCGTCGGTCAGCGCCGTGCCCAGCGCTATGCTGTGTTCCTTGGCGTAGTCCGCCGCGTTTTTGTACAGCGCCAGCTTCTCCTGGTCATCGACCGAGAGATTGTTCTGGCTGTCCCACGCCAGCCCGCTGATGAAGCTATCCTGGCCCGTCTGCTGCAAGGCGGCCTGATTCAACTTCTGCGATTCGGTGTACGGGTCGTAATAGAACGTGACGTTGCCCGGCCGCAGTTCCGGCGGCAACTGGCCCAGCAGGCTATCCGGCGTCACGCCGGCCAGCACGCCCGTCGCCGGGTTCGGGTTGACGTATTGGGCACGGCCGCCGGTGTTCGTCGGCGCGGTCAGCGGCGTGCCGTCCGGCTTGGCGTTGAAGTGCCAGTCGACGGTGGCCGGCCCACCCGCCGTGGGCGCGGCAGGCGTCGCCACGATGACCGGAGTGAATTGCCACGGTTCGGTCGGGTCCGCCGTGGGCGTCGCGGCCGGCAGCGAGCCAGCCGGCACCGGCGGCGGGCCGAGTGAAATGACCTGTGTTGGCGGGGCAGCCGGGGGCGTCGGCTGGTTCGGGCTGGTGATGCCGTTGACCATCGCGGCACCGGTGATGTCCACCGCCGCGCCCATCAGGTTGCCGGTATTGACGATCTGGCCGCCCGAATTCACGGACAGCGCATTGCCGGCCTGAATGCCCGAGGCAATGTTGCCGATGGCGGCCCGGCCGCCGGTATCGTGCCAGCGGTCGCCGCCGCTGCGGTCTTCCTGCCAGCGACCAACCCAGTCCGCATTGAGCGCGATGGCTGTGTTGTCCACGCCGCTCGTGGCTTGCACGCTGACATTGCGGCCGCCGCTGATCAGCGCGCCGTGGTTGTTGACGCTGCCGCCCTGAATGAAGACATCGCGCGCGCCACTGATGACCGCCGCCGGCCCTGCCGCCGCGTCCTCCATCGCTGAGCACTGGCTGTTCCCATAGGTGCCGCCGGGGTTGCAGCCGCCCGCATAGGACGGATTCTGGCCACCGTAGCTCTTGCGCAATTGCACCGGGTCGAGCGAGGTGTTAACCAGCGACGCCGCCGTAATCGAGACATCGCCCGACAGCGACTGGATGGCGCCGGCTTGGTTCGTGACCGTGCCGCCCGCCGTGATGTCCACGTTGCCCTGCGCGGCGAGCGTGCCGCTCAGGTTCCTCACGTTCGCCGCGTTGATGGCCAGCGTCTGGCCCGCCGCCACCGTGCTGGGCGTCTGCTGCCACGTGACGGACTGGACCGTCGGCGCGCTGTCGTCCGGGCAATCGGCACCGGGCACGCACCCCTGGCGGGTGCTCACCTGGATGTCATGGACACCCTGGTTGGTGAACGTGCCGGGCGTGGTGATGGTCACCTTGCCCGCCGCCGCCATGTCCCCGGCATTGGTCAGGTCACCGGTGCCAGTCAGGGCGAGATTGCCCCCCGAGGTGATCTGGCCAGCCTTGCCAAGCTGGTAGATGGTCGATGACTGGGTGGGCGCGCTGACGGCCGAGTTATCTGCCGCAACCCCCACGTTCATCGGCGATGCGGTCAGCGGTGGCGCGCTACAGCTGTCGCCCTGGCATCCGGGTGCCGGGGTGCCGAACATCATCTGCGTCGTGTCCGGCATCGTCCCGTCGACGTTGGCGCCCAACTGCACCAACTGCGCCAGGAACGCGCTCAGTTCGCCCGCGTTCACGCGGTCGGTCACGCTGTTCACCAGCGTGGCGGAGCGGCCGTTGTCGAGTAGGCCCACGTTCAGCGTCAGGTCGCTGCCTGCGGAGATGGCACCGCCCTTGTTGGAAAGCGTTGAGGCGGCAATCTCGAGCTTGCCCCGGCTGATGATCTGGCCGGCCACGCCGTCCGTCTGGCTGATGACGGTGCGGTCGACCGTCGGAAGCGCCACGACCGGGTTACCCGTTCCGGGCTCGTTCGGTCCCAGGTGCCACATCGGCAAATAGACGATGCCGCCCTCGCCACCGTTGTAGAACGGCACATAGCCGATGACAGGCGATACCGTCATGCCATCGGGATTGCGCGTGACATCTCCAATGCGGATATCCAGCGGATTACCTGGCTTCGGCCCGGAATCGGAGCAGCCCTCGCAATTGCCCTCGCCACCCACCCACGGCCGATAGCTGCCGATCACCGTCGCGTCCAGCAGCGCGTCGTTCGTCACCTTGCCGGTCGTGCTGCCGGCATCCACCGGCCCGGTCCGGTCATTGACGACCGCCCCGGCAGCGATATGCATGTCGCGGTTCGCGCCGAGCACGCCACCGGTGTTCGACACCGTGCCGCCAATGTCGATCTTCACGTCGCGATTGGCCTGGGTCTTCGCGCCCGTGTTGTCGTAGTTCGAACCCGTGACGAAGATGTCACCCAGCGCCTCCGCCACCCCACGGTTGGTGACGTTGCCGTCCAGCGCGAGGTTGCCGTTGGCATGCATCGTGCCGGTATTGGACAAATTGCCAGCCGACAGCGAAACGTTGCTGCCACCGACAATCTGCCCCGTGTTGGTCAACGTACCGCCAGTTGCCAATGACAGGTCGCCAGCCTTCTGGATCGTGCCGCTGTTGGTGATGCCCTGGCTGGCATTGAGCACCACGCTGCCGCCCGGCACGGTCCAGGTGCCGGTGTTGTTGATGGCCAGCGCGCCCAGCGTCAGCGTGCCGTTGGCGTTGAGGCTGCCGGTGCTCGTTGCCGATGGGTCGAAGACCTGGTTCAGCGCGTTGACCGTCAGGTTGTTGCCCGCCAGGATCTGGCCGCTCGCGTTATTGAAGCTGCCGTTGCCACCCAATACCGTGAAGCCGAGATTGCCCGTCAGCGGGCTCTGGCCGGTCAGGTCCCCCGCGAACAGCGTGCCGCCCTGGTTCGCGGCCAGGGTGCCGGCGGTCACGTCGAGGCGCTGCGCACCGGCAATCAGCCCGTACGCGTTGTCGAGCGCCCCCGTCACCGTGGCGTCCACGGTCTGGCCGCCGATGGTGCCCCGGTTCGTCAGGTTGCCGACGTTGAACGCGGCCGTGTTGCCGGCCATCGTGCCGGCATTGATGACGGTGCCGCCTCCCACACTCAGGGCCTGTACCGCAGCGGTGACACCCTGGTTGACGATGGTTGCCCCGCTCAACGAGACGTTCGTACCTGTACTGTTCCCGGACAGGGTCAGCGCGCGCGTGGCGGCAGCGTCCAGCTTGCCGTTCACCGCGTTGCCGTTGCCGGTGGCCGCCGCGCCGATCGTCACGTCATTGCCGCGCAGCGTGGCGTCACCGCCAATCCACGTCAGATCGCTCACATTCGCCGAGCCGCCCGCCGCCACGCCGAGGTTGCCGCCCACAAGCGTGCTGCCCGACATGGTCACGTCCTGCGCGCCGCTCACCGTGGCGTTGCCGAGGCTGGTCAGCGCGCCGCTGACCGTCGCTGATCCGCCCGCAGCCGTCAGCGTCGTATTGCCACCGCTGGACAGGCTGCCCGCCACCATGGCGCTCCCGCCGGCGCCGATGTCCGCCGCGCCATCGCTGGTCAGGGCACCCTGGATCGCCACATTGCCTTGCGTCGCGCGGATGCGGGTGTCGCCGGCACTTTGTGCCCGGCCGCCCACGGTGACATCACGGGAAGCGGTCAGCGTCAGGCCCGCGTTGCTGCCGATCTCCCCGCTCGTGCTGATACTGCCGTTCTGCGCCGTCACGTTCAGCGCACCGGTAGACAGCACCTGCCCGCCCAGCACGGCGTCTGTGCCAGCCGTCACCGTCAGCGTGCCCGGCGACACCACGTTGCCGCTGGTGGTTACGCTCCCGGTGACGCCCGTCAGCGCGACGTTGCCCGCCGTACTGCCGGCCGCGCCGCGAATCGTCAGGTTGCGTTGCGATGCCAGGTCGAGGTCTCCGGCCGACACCGCGTTGCCGTCGATCAGGGTGTCGCGTGCCGCCTGCAACCGGATCGCGCCCGGCGACGTCACGTCGCCGCCGAGCCGGATATCGCCGCGCCCATCCTGCCCTGCCGCCTTGACGAGCACGGTGGCGCCACTGACGGCGCCGCCTACGTCCACGCTGGCAGCGGCATCCAGCGTCACCGCCTCCGCGGCCTTCACGCCGCCGGCTCCGTTGATCGCGCCGCCAGCCGTCACGGTCAGCGCCCGGCCCGACTCCAGCGTGCCGCCCAGCGTGACATCCCCACCCGCCTGAGCTGTGTAGCCTGCCTCTGCCTGGCCATTGCCGGACGCCACCATCGCGCCGCCCGCATTGAGCGCCGCCGCCTGCTTGGCATAGGTGCTGCCTACCTTGAGGTTGCCAGCCGAATCGATGGTCAGATTGCCGGCCGATGCCGCCAGGTTGCCATCGGCGCGCACGCCCACGCCCGCCGCCGTGCTGATGATGTGGATCTGGCCGGCGTTCATCGCGCCGAACGCCGTGGCATCGATCGCCAGCCCGTTGCTCGCGCTGGCATTGGCGGCGGCGTTGTTTGCCCCGGCTGCGGCAGTGGCAAAGCCATCGCCCAGCGGCGTCACCAGCTGGCGGCCGGCCACCACGTTGATTTGCTTGCCCGCGTTCAGCGCGGCGTCAATGCCAATCGACTCGCCAATCAGGCTGATATTGCCGACCGTGCCCTCGATGCCCGTGGCAGCGCTGCCCGGCGTGGGATTGCCGATCTGGATCCTGCCGCCTTCCACCAGGAAGCCCGCCGTGGCGGCGGTGTCGAAGCTCGTGGCGGTGCCGGCGGCCGACAGCCATTGCGGCGTGCCGGTGGTCAGCGTCACCTGGCTGGTGTTGGTGAACCCCGCGCCATTGGTGTAGACGCCTCCGGGCGCGGCAATCACGAGGCCCGCCGCTGCGCCGAAGATCTCCACGGTGCCGTTGATTTGCGCCGGCGCGCTGCTGGTGACCTGGTTGACGATCAGCCGCGCCGGCCCTGACGCAGCCAGGTTGGCATTGCCGGCGACCTGCCCGCCCAGGAAAGCGCCGCCGCCGGTTGCGCTGTTGTTCAGGATCAGGCCGATGGGATCGACCACGAACGTCCGATACTGGTTCAGCGAGATGCCCTGCGCGTTCGGCGTGGTGATGCCGACGACCGGCACACCGCCATCGGGCGCCCCCGGCCCCGTGGTCACCGAAATCGACGGCGTGAAGCGTACCGGCGCGTTCGGATCGGTAATCGGCGCGGCCAGCGCCTCTGCTGGCCCGAAGCGCAGCAACACCGGCAGCTTCGACACCGCCCAGCGCAACAACCCCTGCCGCACGGCGCCGCCGTGCACGGCCAGCGCATCGACGTCCGTCGCCCCCGCAGCCAGCGCGCCCGCCGCCTGCCGCGCTTGCTGCAGGGTGATCTGCACCGGCCCGAGCCACAACGTGACGGCCACCGTCGCCGCCACCGCCCGTGCAAGCAGGCTGCGCCGGCCCCGCTCGGCCAGCGAAGCTGGCTCCCGCGTATCCGTCGGGAAGGTCGCGGCGGTCGGGGCGTGAATGTTCAGGGCGTGGACGGACGGCGTGGCCGAGCGGTCGCGTTGCATGGCGTTCCTACGAGTTCTTCCAGGGGGCGGCAAGGACGGGGATTACTGACGATGGCGGCAGGTCACTGGGTGATCTTTGCCTTGGTCAGCAGGCTGGTGACCAGGGCCACCGTGGCGCGTTCGAGCGCCTGCGCCTGCAGGGCCTGCCGGATGCCCGGTGCCGCCGCGTCATACGACGGCACCTGCGTCGGACGCAAGGCGTCCACCTTGACGAGGTAGCGGCGGGCGTTCCAGGTGACCGGGCTCGGGCTCACCCCGCCCGCCGGGAGCGTGGAAATGGCTTCGGCAAGCGGCAGCGGCAGGCTTTGCGTACGGCCTTCCTGCGCGGGCACCTTGAAGCTGACCCAGTCCAGCGCCCCGCCGCTGGCGCGGGTGGGCGCCAGGCTCATGTCCTGGGCGACCTTGGCGAAGTCCTCGCCGGCCTTGATCCGGGCCAGCGCCTTGTCGGCCGCCGCGTCATCGGCAAGCTCGATCACGCGCGCCTTGTACTCCATGGCGCCCAGCGACGCCACGATGGCGTCGTACCGCCCGCGTACCTGCGCGTCCGTCACCGGCTCAGGCTTGATCCGGTCCTTCAACCATGCCTGCGTCAAGATCTGGTTGCGGGCCTCCCGCAGTTGCGTCTGCACCTCGGGGCGGCCTTCCAGCGCCTTGTCCTTGCTGGCTTCCTGCCGGAACAGCTCGCGCGCGATCAATTGCTGCTTGATCACCTCGCGCGACTGAGGCGTGTCTGGCAGGCCAGCCGCCTTTGCTGCCTCGACGATGGCGGCGCCGGAGATCGTCACGCCATTGACCGTTGCGGCGTGGCCAACATGGAGGCCGAGCGCCAGAACGACGCCGGCAGCGAGGCGGGAGAGAATCGGTTGCATGGTTTGGGTTCCTAGTAGATCCAGTTCAGCGTGGCCAGCAAGACGGTCCGCTTGGGGCCGAGGTTCGCGGGTTGGGCCAGTGGCGCGCCGGCCAGCAGTTCGCCGCTCAGCGTCTGGCCGGCCCACTGGGCCGACAGGCGGACGCCTGCCCCGGCGCCAGCCACGGCCTGCCACTGGCGGGTGGCCACGTACTGGGCCTCGCCGCCGTCGAGAAAGAGATAGGGTTCGATGCGGATGCCGGCCACGACGGGCGCATTGGCCCAGGCCAGCTCGTTGCGCAGATAGGCGCCGCGATCCCCGGCAATCACGCCTTCCCGGAAGCCGCGCACGGTGCTCATGCCCCCGGCGTAGATTTGCTCCGAGCCGAACAGCGCGACGTTGGTCCATTGGCCCGTGAGCTGGGCGCGCCACGCCAGCACCGCGCCGCCGGCTACCGGCGGGAGCGGCAATTGCAGCGTGGAGCTGGCGTCGAGCTTGTTGAACTGGGCGTGCGCCTCGTCTTGGCGGATATCGGACGGATCGCGCGTGGCGTGCAGCGATGTCAGGCCACGCGAGTACCCAGCGTCGGCGGTCACGTAGCCCTGCATGCCATTGGCGGCAAAGCGCCACAGGCCGTTCCAGCCGGCGCGCAGCACGGTCAGCCGCTGCGGATCGAGTTGCAGGTTGTTGATATCGCGCTCGCTCTTGCGCCACGTCAGGGTCAAGTCGAGCGCCTGCCGGCCGGTCTGCCCGCGCGTGATCACGCGGTTCCAGCCAAAGGTATGGCCGATACTGCGGCCGTAGAGCAGCGCCGTATCGCCGATGGTGTTCTGGTACTCCGACAGCGATGCCGTGTAGCTGAACGTGTTGTAGCCGAATGGCAGCGCCGCCGAAGCCACGGCGGCATTGGTGTCGGTGGTGCCGACATAGCTGGCCGAGAACGATTCCTGCAGCCCCAGCGCGTTGTCCGCATCCATGCCAAGCCGCGTGCGGGCGATGCCCGTGCTGCGGCTGCCATAGTTGTCCACGCCGGCGTTGAAGCGGAAGCGGTCGCCGGGCGGATTCGTCAGCGCCACGACCGACCCGCCCGGGGTCTGGCCCGGCAGGATCTGCATTTCCGCGCGATTGCGGCGCAGGCGGTTGAGCTGGTCTACGCCCTGCTCCAGATCGGGCAGGCGCAGGGTGTCGCCCGGCCCCGGAAACTGCCAGGCCGTGCCGGCATCCGTCACCCAGCCGCCACCCACCGCATCGAACAGCGGCGCGCTGCCGGGCCGGAGCGTGCGGCCGTTGAGCTGGAGGGCTTCCACCTTCCCCGTCACGACGGTCACCACCAGCACGCCGCTGGCGAGGTTCTGCTCGCCAAGGTAGGCGCGCGTGGTGATGAAACCGCGTGCCACGAACGCCTCGGTAAAGCGGCGCAGCAGCAGGTTGATCCGATTGGTACCAAGTGCCCGGCCGACGAATGGCGCCGTAATGGCTGCGACTTCGGCATCGGACAGCACCGTGTTGCCCACCACGTCGATCCGTGCAATGTCGAAGGTGGCGGAGGTCTCCGCCACGTCTTCCACGCGCGCGTCGGGCGCCACCACGGCGCCACTGTCGATGCGGGCCGGCGGCTGCGTGGCCTCGCGCTCCAGGTCGCGCTGGCGCTGCTCCCGCAGCAGGCGCTGGGCGGGGTCTTCCGGAACGATGGGGCCCGGCGGCAGCGCCTGCGCCCAGGCTGCCGTGCCGGCCGTCCAGGCAGCCGCCCATGCCACTACGTGCCGGGTGCTCATCGCCATGCCCATGACGTCAACCCCACATGGCTTTCGATGCTGACCGGGTCCTGCTGCCTGGGCCGCACCACCGTGGTGGTCCCGGCCACCGTCACCTCGCCGTCCAGGCTGCCGCCATCGATCACGGCGTCGCCGCTCAGGCGCGTGCGGCCCGTGGCCATCCAGCTCCCGCCCACGTCCATGGCATACAGCCGCGCCCAGGTGTCGCCGAAGAACACCTTGAAACCGCGGTCCCGGGCGATCGCCGTGTAGCCGGTAACGCCCGTGGCATAAGTTACCGGCGCGTTGACCGAGAGGTTGCCCACCGCTAGCACGCGCCCGCCAATATTCTCGGCCACGCGGCCCGCCGTGATGTCGATATCGCCGCCGGCGGACAGCAGGCCGCCGCTGACGGTTGTCGTCGAGGAGGCCGAAGTCCGGCACACGATCATGCACGTGCGCGAGAGGTGCGCGGCGCCGCTGGTGACGCCTTCGGTCCGGAACGTATCGGCCGCCTTGACGACGATCGAACCGTTGTTGGCGTAGATGTTGCCCCCGGTATTGATCACATTGCGCCCACTCAGCGTGGTGCCGGTCTCGGAAAGCAGGTAGGCGGCCTGGCTCGGGCGCTCTACCGCCCCGTAGTCGATATCGAAGGTATTGCTGCGCTTCGACAGCACCAGCCAGCGCCGCCCGGAGGATGCGCCGATGACGGGCTGCTCGGCGCTGGCGCCATCGGTCTTGGTGATTTCGTTGACGAGGTCGCCGGCAGCGGTCACTTCAAGCCGGGCGTTGGACAGCATCCGCGCACGGCGGTTGATGACGTCGCCGCCAGCGCGCACCACGACGTCGTCGTTGACGCCGAACAGGATGCCGAGGGAATCTGGCGTCGATTCGTTGCGGAGCGAGCCTCCGGTTTGCACCGTGACCGCGCCGAGGGACGCCGCCGTATCCTGAATGCGCGTCTGGCCCTGCACCAGCGCGCCCAGGTTGACCATGTCGCCATCGGCCTGCACGAGCACGCCACCGCTGCGGGCGACGACGGTGGACTGGCCTGCTGCCGACTCGAGTCCGATCGATCCGGCGTGCAGCCTGATGTCGGTGGCGGCCAGGATGTCGCTGTCACGCAGGGCAAAACGCCCGGCGGCGTCGATGTTGGCGGCGCCGCCCACGGACGTCAGCACCGTTCCATCGAGTGCCACGTCATGGGCGCCGACGATCAGGTGCCCGCCTGCCGAGGCGCGCGTGCCGGTCAATTGCATGGCCGTGCCCGCGTCAAAAAGGCCGATGCCGCCGCTGGCATCGAGCGTCGTATCGGCCAGCCGTACCGGTTCGGTATGGACCTGGCCGCTGGCGCCAATCACGATGTCCCCGGCGCCCTTGGTGCCGGCCTGGATCGCAGCGTTGGCCAACTCCACACGATCCGAGGCCACCGACACGTGCCGCCCCGCCGCCACGGTTCCCGTACCCCGCAAGCCGCCGCTGGCCACCACCACATCGCGATGGGCCTCGATGCGGCCCGATGCCAGCCGCAGGTCGCCGCTGCCCGACACCACGAAGTCGCCGGCGGTTGCGTAAGCCGCACCGGCGTGCCGTACGCCAGCGCCCTGGTCCGTCACCATCAGTTCGATGCGGCCCGCCATCAGGCTGCCGGCAGCCGTGATGTCGAGCGCGATGCCATTGGCCGGCGTGGCGGACGGTGCGCTGTAGGCAATCCAGGGCGAGAGGTTGTCAGTGGGGGAAACGCTGGCGTCGATCTCGGCATGGCTGTCACCCACCACCGCGCGGACGCGTGCGTTCGCATCGGCATACAGGTTCTCCACCTTGCCGGCGATACGCAGCTGCTTGGCGATCAACTCCAGGTTCAGCAGCGTGCCGGACAGCCCGCCGGGGCCAATGTCGATGGCGCCCTGACGCGTGTTCAGCACAAGGTTGCGCTGCAACTGCCCATTGACCGTGAAATCGTTGAACGTGACCTGTCCCGTGGTCAGCGCCAGGTTGCCCATGTTCCGCACCACCATGCCGTTGACGCTGATGCCGTTGGGATTGGCGATCACCACGTTGGCGCGGGGGCCCAGCACGCTGAGCTGGCCCTCCAGCAGGGACGGATTGGTGCCGGTGACCTGGTTGAGGATGGTGCGTGCGCGCGCGGCCGAGTTGTCGAGATCGACCCCGGCACGCGGCACGTTGAATTCGCGATAGGTATTCGTGGAGACGCCGCCCACGGCGCCAGCCACGCCAACCGTGATACGGCCATCGGCGCCCGTGACGGCTGTGGTGGCAGTGCCACCGTCCGGCACAACGCCGGCGGCCAGGCAATGCGCGGCCAGCGCGAACTGGCTCAGCCCCGTGACCCATCCGGCGGCCCCACGCGGCAGCCGGGCAAGAACCCCCCGTACTCGATACAACGACCTACTCCCTTCTTTCTTATCCTGCGCCGCACGTTTGACGAGCACAGCGGCTTTCGGGGCCGGAAGATAACAAAGGCAGGATCTGCCTCAAATAGCCGATCGGCCAAAAATGCCCGCTGCGTGGGCGGGCTGCAACGTTGCAATTTGATGCAGTTTCGGAATTTTTAAGGGAGAAATAAGCGAGATTAAATTCAGGCCGCGCTGCGCACGGCGATGCGCGTATACCCGGTATCCCACACCCCAAGCCAGTTACATCAGGACATGAGGTTAAAGATACTGCGCAGCATGCCGTTAACTGTCGATGCGGGGTATTGCAGCCCGTCGCAAGGTGTCCGAGCCGACGCCCCAAGCCTCCCCCACTGACGAGGGAGGTCCCCCCCTCAATCGTGGGATTTGCAGGACCACGCCTGCGCGCCCTAGAACAACTCCCCCTCCCCACCCGCGTTCGGCCAGGCGGACCGGAACGCGTGGGGATGCATGACAATGCCGGCGGCGTCGAGTTGCGCCGTGGAGAGCACAAGGTGGCGCGCCAGCCAGTCGTGGAGGCTGCGCAGGAAGCGGATGTTGTCGAGGTTGTTCGAGGCGGCGATCAGGCGTTCCAGCTTCACGTGCGCGGTGTAGACGTCGAGCAGGTTCAGCATGCGGAGCTTGGCTGGCGTGGCGGCGCTGCGTTCGATGGCCAGCACGCGGGTCACCTGCGCGCTGGAGAGCGCCCCGCCCTGTGCGATCTGCTGGTAGAGGTCTTCCAGCGCCGGGAAGCGTACCGTTGGCTGTACGCGCGGCACGGCGGCCACCTTCTCCATGCGCAGCACCACGTAGCGCGTGGCGGCGTTGCGGCGGGCCAGTTCCAGCTCGGCGGCGGTGGCCTTGCGGCTGCGGCGCGGCGGGGGCACGTCGGTGAAATCGGGGAGGCGCGGCACGGCGTCGCGCTCGGTGTAGTCGGGCACCTGGTCGAGCCATGCCGGCTCGGCTAGCGCGGCGCGGGCGCAGTCGGCGCCGAAGGGGTATTCGTGGCCATCCGGCCCACGCAGGATATAGGCGTGGCCCTCGGGAAAGCCGTGGTGGCGGCCGCCCTTGGCGCCACGCGCGTGGCAGCGTGTGGCGGCGGGATCGACAAAATCCTTGCGAACGGGAATCCAGCCGCCGGGCGGGGCCTGCTTCATGGTGACGAGGGGTAAATCCGGGGAACGGGCGCTATTGTCGCACCGCGCGCCCCGCCGCCACCATTTATCGCTACTTCAGCATGAAGGCCATGGCCGAGCAGCAGTTCAGCATGCGCACGGCGGCCTGCACGGTGGGCGCCGTGAAGGCCAGCGTCACGCCGTCCACGCGCTCGAAGGCCGGCCACTGGCAGAACAGGTCGGCGTAGGCGGAGGACATGGTTTGCAGCCGGCAGTTGACCGGGCCGGCCAGTTCCAGGCAGCGGGCCTCGGGATGGGCGATGGCATTGCGCGTCACGGCCTCCGCCGCGTGGGCGATGGCATCGCGCGCGGCCGCCGGTGACAGCGTGGTGCCGCTGCCCTGCCCGCCGGCCGTCTTGGTCTGCACGTAGCGCACCCAGGGCATCAGCGGCTGGGTTTCGGCGATGAACACATCGTCACCGCTGGCCAGCAGCACGGGCACGTCGAACTCGCCAGCCAGCGCGGCATAGATGCCTGCCTCGCCCAGTTCCAGCCCGTTGAACCAGACCCGCGCGAAGGCGCTGCTGTTGATGGTGTGCGCCAGCACGCCCCGGCCCTGCGCGCGGCTGTGATAGCCGATCATGAACACGCCGTCGCAGTCGTGCTCCACGCCGGCCATCATGCTCAGGTAGCGCGGCTTGCCGAGCACCAGTTGCGCGCGCGGGTCGATCTGGTCCGGCAGCAGGTTGCGGAAGCCGCCGTGCGAGTCATTGACCAGCACTTCGGTGGCGCCGCCCGCGAATGCGCCCTGCACGGCCGCGTTGGCCTCGGCCGTCATCCAGGCGCGCGCGCGCTCGTATTCGCCGTTGCCGGCGCGCGTCTGCTCGGCGTGGAATACGCCCGCCACGCCTTCGATGTCGGCGGAAATCAGGATCTTCATATCAGGTCTCGGAGAGGTCCGGCAGCAACTCGCGCAACGCCGCGCGATGGTGGCCGTCGCGGCCCGTCACCGGCTGGGCGTGCCAGAGGGCATGGACGATGGCCTGCTCCACGCTGTCGGCGGCGGCCCGGAACAGCGGGTCGAGCCGCGCTTCGTGGACCATCGGCACGGCAGGCATCGGCATATCGGCCAGATGGGGCACGGTGTAGGCTGTGGAAAAGGCCAGCGCGATGTCGCCGGAGCCATGGCCGAAGACCGACCCGGTACGCGCGAGGCCCGTGCCGGCGCGCAGCGCCAGGCGCCGCAGCTGCCGGGCGTCGAGCGGCGCATCGGTGGCCACGACCATGATGATCGAGCCCTTCTCCGGGCCTTTCTCTTGGGCCAGACGCTCCGCCAGCCTGCCGCCCACGGCTTCGCCCGCATAGATCAGCGACTCGGCCGTGCCGAAGTTCGATAGCACCAGCGCGCCGACGGTGTAACCGCCGGCCATGCGTGACGCCGTGCCGATGCCGCCCTTCACGCCAAAGGACGACATCCCGCGCCCGGCGCCCACGGCGCCCTGCGCCACCTCGGCCCCGGCAGCCGCCAGCGCCTCGGCGTAGTCGGCTTCCTGCACCGCCATCGCCTGGATATCGTTCAGGTAGCCGTCATTGCATTCGAAAACGAGCGGATTGACCGTGGGCCAGCCGCGCCCGATCTCGGGGTTCTCCGCAATCGCCGCGCGGATCTGCGCCTGCGCCACGGTCCCCACACCGAACGTGTTGGTCAGTGCGATGGGCGTCTCCAGTACGCCCAGCTCCTCCACCTGCACCAGCCCGATGCTCTTGCCGAAGCCATTGAGCACCACGGCCGCCGCCGGCACCTTGTGGGTGTAGACGTTGCCGGCGTGCGGGCGGATCACCGTCACGCCGGTCTGGCAGGCGCCATCCGCCAGCGTGCGATGACCGACGCTCACGCCCGGCACATCGGTGATCGCGTTGCGGGAGCCGGCCGGCAGGTTGCCGACCACGGGGGGCGCGTTGGCGGTCATGCGGGTGTCACCGGCGGTCGATCTTCGGATCGAGCGCGTCGCGCAGCCCGTCGCCGAGCAGGTTGAACGCCAGCACGGTCAGGAAGATGGCCAGGCTCGGGAAGATGGCCACGTGCGGCGCGGTGACCATGTCGGCGCGCGCCTCGTTGAGCATCGCGCCCCATTCCGGGGTGGGCGGCTGGGCGCCGAGGCCCAGGAAGGACAGCCCGGCGGCCGTGATGATCGACGTGCCGATCCGCATCGAGAAATACACCACGATGGACGACACCGTACCCGGCAGGATGTGCCGCATCAGGATGGTCCAGTCGGACGCCCCGATACTCCTGGCCGCCTCCACATAGGTCAGCCCCTTGAGCATCAGCGTGTTGCCGCGCACCAGCCGCGCGAACGCCGGCACGCTGAACACGGCCACGGCGAAGATCACGTTGGTCATGCCGTTGCCGAGGATGGCCACAATGCCGATGGCCAGCAGGATGCCGGGGAACGCAAACAGCACGTCCGACAGCCGGGTCACGATGCGGTCCCACCAGCCCTCGTAGTAGCCCGCCAGCAGGCCCAGCACGGTGCCGATGATGGCGCCGATGATGACCGAGAAGAAGCCGGCCGCCAGCGAGATGCGCGTGCCGGCGAGGATGCGGCTGAAGATGTCGCGGCCCAGCGAGTCCACCCCCATCCAGTGGGCGGCGGACGGGCCGGCGTTCAGCGCGTCATAGTCGAAGAAGTTCTCGGGGTCGTAGGGGACGATGTACGGCGCCAGCACCGCAATCACCACCAGCATCAGCACGAAGGCGCCGGCCACCAGGGCCAGGTGCTGCTTGCGGAACTTGCGCCAGAACTCGGTCCAGGGCGTGCGGACGGCCTCCGGGGCGGTAATCGGGGATGCTGCCGCGGCGGGCGTGGAAAGCTCAGTCATGCCGGCCTCTTACTTGTAGCGGATGGTGGGATTGATCACGGTGTAGAGCATGTCCACCACCAGGTTGATCAGGATGAATTCGAGCGAGAACAGCAGCACCTCGGCCTGGATGACCGGGTAGTCGCGCATTTCCACGGCGTCCACCAGCAGGCGGCCCAGGCCGGGCCAGTTGAACACCTTCTCGACCAGGATGGAGCCGCCCAGCAGGAAGCCGAACTGCAGGCCCATCATCGTCACGACCGGGATCATCGCGTTGCGCAGCGTGTGCTTGATGACCACCACGGTCTCGCGCACGCCCTTGGCGCGGGCGGTACGCACGAAATCCTCCTGCAGCACCTCGATGAACGAGGCCCGCGTGAAGCGCGCCATCACGGCGGCCACGGCGGCGCCCAGCGTCAGGGAAGGCAGGATGTAGTGCTTCCAGCTATCGGCGCCAATCGACGGCAGCCAGCCCAGTTGCACCGAGAAGACCTCCATCAGCAGCATGCCGAGCGCGAAGGCCGGGAACGAGATGCCCGACACCGCCAGCGTCATGCCGAGCCGGTCCGGCCATTTGTTGCGCCATACGGCCGAGCCGATGCCGATGGCCATGCCGAAGATGACTGCCCAGACCATCGACGAGAGCGTCAGGTACAGGGTGGGCAGGAAGCGCTCGCCAATCTCCTCGGAGACCGGGCGCTTGGTGCGCAGCGAGGTGCCGAATTCCCCCTGCAGCGCGTTGGTGAAGAAGCGCACGAACTGCTCGGGCATCGGGCGATCCAGCCCCAGGTCCTTGCGCACCAGCTCGACGGTGGCCATGTCGGCCTCCGGGCCGGCGGCCAGCCGCGCCGGGTCACCGGGCAGCATGTGGACGAACAGGAACACCAGCACTGCCACGAGCAGCAGTGTCGGGATCACGCCCAGGAATCGTTTGAGGAAGTAATTCAGCATCTGGCTACCAGGAATTGAGACCGCGGGCCACCCGCCCATGCCCCCGCATCTCGGGCGGGCGGCCAACACGGCTTACTGCGTACGACTGTAAGGACTGCTTACCGCGACTACAGCTACCACTTCGGCGGCGCTTGGTGGCGCCGTCTTTATATTTGCGCCCCTCCCCCGCAAGCGGGAGAGGGGCGCAAAACGCTTACTGCTTGATGTCGATCTCGTCGAAGTTGAACGAGCCGTCAGGCATCACGTAGGCGCCGCTCAGGCGCTTGGAACGCGCGAACAGCACCTTCTCCGTGATCAGGAACGCCCACGGGGCATCCTTCCAGATCCGTTCCTGGGCGTCCTTGTACAGCCTGGCCTTCTCGGCGCGGTCCGTCGTGCGCAGCGCGCCGGCGATGTCCGCATCGACCTGGTCGTTCTTGTAGTACGCCGTGTTCAGCAGCTTCGGCGGCATCGATTCCGAGGCCAGCAGCGGGCGCAGCGCCCAGTCCGACTCGCCCGTCGACGACGACCAGCCCACGTAGTACAGGCGCACGCCGGCGTCCTCGGGCTTCTGCACCGACTCCACGCGCTCCACGCGCTGGCCGGCTTCCAGGGCCTGCACCTGCGCCTTGATGCCCACCTGTTGCAGCTGCTGCTGCACGAACTGGATCACCTTCTGGGCGGTGGTGTGGTTGTAGGCCGACCACAGCGTGGTCTCGAAGCCGTTCGGGTAGCCGGCTTCCTTCAGCAGCTCGCGGGCCTTGGCCGGGTCATACGGCCACGGGCCCAGCTTCTCGGCGAAGTCCACGCCCGGCGGCACCACACCCTGGGCCGGCACGGCGTAGCCGGCGAAGGCCACCTTGGCCAGCGCGTCCTTGTTGATGGCGTAGTTGATGGCCTGGCGCACCTTCGGGTCGTTGAACGGCTTGACCTGGGTGTTGAACGACACGTAGCGCTGGATGATCGACGGACCGTCGATCAGGTCCACCTTCGGGCTGGCCTTCAGCACGGCGGCCTGCTCGAACGGAATGCTGAACGCGAAGTCCGCCTCGCCGGTCTGCATCACGGCCGAGCGGGTGTTGTTGTCCACCACCGGCTTCCAGGTGATGGTGTCGATCTTCGGGTAGCCCGTCTTCCAGTAGCCGGCAAACTTCTTGCCCTTCAGGTAGTCGGTCTGCTTCCATTCGACGAACTCGAACGGGCCCGTGCCAACCGGGTGGAAGGCGATTTCCTTGCCGTACTTCTTCAGCGCGGTCGGGCTGATCATCACGGCCGACGGGTGGGCCAGCACGTTGATGAACGGCGAGAACTGCTCCTTCAGCGTGATCTTGACCGTGGCCGGGTCCACCACCTCGGTCTTGGCCACGCGGTTGAACAGCGTGTAGCGCTTGAGCTTGTTGGCCGGATCGGTCACGCGGTCCAGGTTGGCCTTGACGGCGGTGGCGTCGAAGGTGGTGCCGTCGTGGAACTTGATGCCCTTCTTGAGCTTGATCGTGTAGACCAGACCGTCCTTGGTCACGTCGTAGCTGTCAGCCAGCACGTTGACCAGCTTCAGGTCCTTGTCGAAGCCGAACAGGCCCTGGTAGAACGACTTCACGGCTGCCTGCGACAGCGTGTCGTTGGCATCGTACGGATCGAGCGTGGTGAACGTCGAGTACACGGCCATCACGGCGTCCTTGGCCGCGAACGCCGGGGTCGCGCCCAGCATGCCCATCGCGCCAATCGCGCTCATCGCCACGGCGCCGGCGATCAGGCGCGGCGAAACCATACGGGTAGACATATTTCTCTTCTCCTGTTGGAAAAAATCATCGGTACTGCGTGATGACAAGACTCAAGACTCAATAATCAAGACTCAATACGCGCCGCCAACCGGGTGCCGGGCCACGTAGTGCCCGTGCGCGCCGCTGCCGGCCACCGCCACCAGTGGCTGCACCACCGGCTCGTCGCCCACTGCACGGATCGGGCTGGGGATTTCATCGGAAAGCGGCTCGCGCTTCACATGACGGCGCGCCGGATCGGCAATCGGCACCGCCGACATCAGCTTCTTCGTATAGGGGTGCTGCGGATTCTCGAAAATCGCGCGGCGCGGGCCGATCTCGACGATCTGGCCCAGATACATCACGGCCACGCGATGGCTCACCCGCTCCACCACGGCCATGTCGTGGGAGATGAACAGGAAGGCGACGCCCAGCTCGCGCTGGAGGTCGAGCATCAGGTTGACGATTTGTGCCTGAATCGACACATCGAGGGCGGACACCGATTCATCGGCCACCACCACCTTGGGGTTCAGCGCCAGCGCCCGTGCAATACAGATGCGCTGGCGTTGGCCGCCCGAGAACTCGTGCGGATAACGCGAGGCGTGGGCGGGCGTCAGGCCCACCTTTTCGAGCAGCCAGGCCACGCGGGCTTCGGCTTCGCGGCCGCTGGCCACCTTGTGCACCAGCAGCGGCTCCATGATCGAGTAACCCACCGGCACGCGCGGATCGAGCGAGGCGAACGGGTCCTGGAAGATGAACTGGATATTGCGGCGCAGCGCCTGCAGCGCCGGGCCCTGCATCTGGCTGATGTTCTGGCCAGCGAACTCGATCGTGCCGCTCTGGGCATCCACCAGACGCAGCAGCGAGCGGCCCGTCGTGGACTTGCCGCAGCCCGATTCGCCCACCAGCGCCAGCGTCTCGCCAGGGTACAGGTCGAAGCTGACCTGCTCCACCGCGTGCACCCGGCGCGTGACCCGGCCAAACAGGCCGCCTGGCACGTCGAAGCGGGTGACCAGGTCGCGCACGCGCAGGATCGGCTCGGCGCCGGCATGGACGGTGTCCTGCGGCACCTCGGCCTCGGGCGCGGCCACGTCGTTCACCTGCACCAGCGGGAACTTGGCCGGCAGGTCCTTGCCAGTCATCGCCCCGAGCTTCGGCACGGCGGAAAGCAGCGCGCGCGTGTACGGGTGGGCCGGCGCGTGGAAAACCTCGTCGGAGGTGCCCTCCTCGACCTTCTCGCCCCGATACATCACCAGCACGCGGTCGGCCACCTCGGCCACCACGCCCATGTCATGGGTGATGAAGACCACGCCCATGTCCATCTCGGCCTGGAGGTTGCGGATCAGTTGCAGGATTTCGGCCTGGATGGTCACGTCCAGCGCCGTGGTCGGCTCATCGGCAATCAGCAGCGCCGGCTTGCACGACAGCGCCATGGCGATCATCACGCGCTGGCGCATGCCGCCGGAAAGCTGGTGCGGGAAGCGGTCCAGCACGCGGCGCGCTTCAGGGATGCGTACGAGTTCGAGCATGCGCAGCGCCTCGGCACGCGCGGCAGCCTTGTTCTTGCCCTGATGCAGCCGGATCGATTCGGCGATCTGCTCGCCCACCGGGAATACCGGGTTCAGCGAGGTCATCGGCTCCTGGAAGATCATCGCCACGTCTGCGCCGCGCACGGAACGCAGGGCGGCATCTGGCGCGCGGGCCAGGTCGAGCACCTCGCCGCCGCGCCGCCGCAGCAGCATGCTGCCGTTGGCGATCTTGCCGCCGCCATGCTCCACCAGCCGCATCAGCGCCAGCGACGTGACCGACTTGCCCGAGCCGGACTCGCCCACCACGGCCAGCGTCTCGCCGCGATCGACGTGGAAAGAGAGGTTGCGCACGGCCTCGACGGTCCGCTCCGAGGTGGCGAAGCGGACGGAAAGGTTGTCCACCGCGACGACGCGTTCAGGCGGAAGTACGAGGTTTCGATGCGTAGAGGTGTTGGCCATGCGACTTGTCCGGTGTGCTGCGATTGCTGCGATCTACTGTGTAGTGACTACGAATTGCTGCGAATGTCTTCGACTTTGCGATGCTGCGGCATGACGACGGTCAACCGTAGATCAACACGCTGACGGGCTCGCCCACGCGCGCCACGCCGCGGTACATGCCCTCGGTGTTGAACGGGAGCGTGACGTTGCCCTGCCGATCCACGGCAATCAGGCCGCCCCGGCCCTCGATGGCGACCAGCTTCTCCATCACCACGCGGCGCGCCGATTCTTCCAGCGACAGCCCGGCGTAGCGCATCTGCGCGGACACATCGTGCGCGGCCACGGTGCGGATGAACATCTCGCCAGTGCCGGTGGCGGACACGGCCGCCACGTCATCGGCATAGCAGCCGGCGCCGAACACGGGCGTATCGCCCACGCGGCCCACCTGCTTGTTGGTCACGCCGCCGGTGGAGGTGGCGGCAGCCAGGTTGCCCTGGGCGTCGCAGGCCACCGCGCCCACCGTGCCGAATTTCTTGTCCGGGTCGATCGGGTCCGTACCGGCCTGGGCCGCCTTCGCTGCCAGCGCGGCCGCATCATGGTCGAGCAAGGCCATGCCGGTGCTCGCCTGGGCGCGCTGCCACTGGTCGTGGCGGGCCTGCGTGAAGTAATAGTCCGGGGCGACCAGTTCGAGCCCCTGCGCCTCGGCAAACGCCTCGGCACCGTCGGCGGCGAACAGCACGTGTTCGCTGTGCTCCAGCACGGCCCGCGCGGCCAGCACCGGGTTGCGCACGCGCGTCACGCAGGCCACGGCGCCGGCGTTGCGCGTGGCGCCGTCCATCACGGCGGCGTCCAGCTCGAACGTCCCGGCGTGGGTCAGCACGGCGCCCTTGCCGGCATTGAACAGCGGGCAGTCCTCGAGCAGGCGCACCGCTTCGGTCACGGCGTCGAGCGCGCTGCCGCCCTCGGCCAGCACACGTTGGCCGGCCAGCAGCACCTGCTCCAGCGCGGCGGTGTATTCGCGTTCACGGTTGGCATCCATGGCGGCACGGGTAATCGTGCCGGCGCCACCGTGGATGGCAATGACAGCCTGGGTCATGACAGCTTTCACTCAGTAGATTCGGAAGATTTCGAGGCGCCCCGCTCGCGCTGGCCCGCACCGGGTGCGTCATAGAGCCAGGGCAGCAGGAATTCGGTCATCTCGGCGGCCGCCTTGACGGAGCGCGCCGAACGATAGGCCACGGCACCGCACAGCGCCTCGATCAGCGCGAGCACCGTGGCGTCGGAATTAGCGGAAAGACGATTGCCGGCGTTGGCATACAGCGCGATATCGGCCAGCGGCGCCAGCGGCGAGGTCGGGCCATCCGTCAGCGCCAGCAGCCTGCCGCGATGGGCCTTCACGCGCTTGGCCAGCACCATGCTGTCCGTCACATATCGGGGAAAGGCGATGGCGATGACCAGGTCTTGCGGCTGGAGCTTGAACAGTTGCCGCGCCGCGTGCGACGCGCCGCCCACCGTCGACACCGACGTCACCATGCGGCAGTGCATCTCCAGCCCGTGCTGGAGCAGCCCGGCCAGGAAGCCGCTTGCGCCAAAGCCCATCACATACACGCGCTCGGCGGCGAGGATGGCATCGACGGCCCGCTCGCAGGCCTCGGCATCGAGCGCGCGGCGCGTGGCTTCGAGGTTGCGCGCGCCGTCGTCCAGCGCGGCGGCGAAGACCTCGGCCACCGTCGTCGGGCGGGCCAGTTCGTCGCGCAGGCGCTCCACCGGGGCCAGCGTGGCCTCGAAGCCGCGCACGAGTTCGGCGCGGAACTGCGGATAACCTTCGAAGCCGAGCGCCCGGGCAAAGCGGTTGGCCGTGGCCACGGACACATTCACAGCCGTCGCGAATTCGTCGATGCGCATGGTCGCCGCGCGGAACAGGTTGTCCAGCACGTACTGCGCCATGCGCTGATGCGCGGGCGTCAGCGTGGGCAAGCTGCGGGCGATGCGTTCGGAAATCGACTGGCCTTCGGACATGTCTGGGGGAAAGAACCGGTTCAGGGCGCCGCGCGCACCATCCCGGAAAGTCCTTTGATGAAAAGGCACTTTCCCGGTGCGGCGGTCTATGTAAATAAATTTACACGCAAACCCCGTACCAGGAGAACTGGGAAGTGACGAATTAGGGGAAATCCCTGAATACATGGATACGGACATGGGCCGCGGGGCCGGCCGGCGCCAGCGAGACCGGCCACCGGGCGCGCTACAATGCCGGCCTGCCCGCCTCCGGGCGCGTCCTTCGCCTTATCTCCCAGTCCTCGTGATCCGAATCGACCAGCTAGTCCTCCAGCGCGGCACCAAGGTGCTGTTCGACCACACCAGCGTGACGCTCAACCCGGGCGAGCGCGTCGGCCTTGTCGGCGCCAACGGCAGCGGCAAGTCCACGCTGTTCGGCATGCTGCGGGGCGAGCTGCACCCGGATGGCGGCGATGTCTTCGTGCCCGCGCAGTGGCGTATCGCGCACGTGGCGCAGGAAACCCCGGCGGTAGACCGCTCGGCTGTGGACTATGTGATCGATGGCGACACCCGGCTGCGCGAGATCGAAGCACGCATCGCCGCCGCCCAGGCCAGTGGCGACGGGAGCGCCGAGGGCGAGGCCCACGCCGCCTTCGCCGATGCCGACGGCTACACCGCGCCGGCCCGTGCCGAGGCCCTGCTGCTGGGGCTGGGCTTCACGCTGCCACAGGTGTCGCAGCCCGTGGCGTCGTTCTCGGGCGGCTGGCGCATGCGCCTGAACCTGGCCCAGGCGCTGATGTGCCCGTCCGACCTGCTGCTGCTCGACGAACCGACCAACCACCTGGATCTGGACGCCATCGTCTGGCTGGAAGACTGGCTGGCGCGCTACCCGGGCACGCTGGTGATGATTTCCCACGATCGCGAGTTCCTCGACGCGATCTGCAACGTCACCGTCCATATCGAGAACCAGCAGTTGCGCCGTTACGGCGGCAATTACACGCAGTTCGAGACCCTGCGACTCCAGCAGATGGCCCTGCAGCAGTCGGCCTACGCGCGCCAGCAGAAGGAAATCGCGCATCTGGAATCGTTCATCAACCGCTTCAAGGCCAAGGCCACCAAGGCGCGCCAGGCGCAGAGCCGCGTCAAGGCGCTCGAGAAGATGGAGCGGCTGGCGCCGGTGCACGTGGCGGCCGGCTTCGCCTTCGAGTTCCGCGAGCCCGATTCGGCGCCGAACCCGATGATGGTGCTCGAAGGGGTGGATTGCGGCTACGCCGAGGCCGAGCCGCCCGTGACCATCCTGCACAACCTGGCGATGTCGATCCAGAACGGCCAGCGCATCGGCCTGCTTGGCGCCAACGGCCAGGGCAAGTCCACGCTGGTCAAGACGCTGGCCGGCACGCAGGCGCCGATGAACGGCACGCTGCGGCTGGGCAAGGGGCTGGTGATCGGCTATTTCGCCCAGCACCAGTTGGAAACCCTGCGCGACCATGATTCCCCGCTCCAGCATCTGGCGCGGCTGGCGCCGGACGTGCGCGAGCAGGAATTGCGCGACTTCCTGGGCAGCTTCAACTTCCGGGGCGACATGGCCACCGCGCCGATCGAACCCTTCTCGGGCGGGGAAAAGGCCCGGCTGGCGCTGTCGCTGATCGTCTGGCAGAAGCCCAACTTCCTGCTGCTGGACGAGCCGACCAACCACCTGGACCTCGACACCCGCGAGGCCCTGACCATGGCGCTGGCCCAGTTCGAAGGCACGCTGATCCTGGTCTCCCACGACCGGCACCTGCTGCGCGCCACCTCCGACCAGTTCATGCTGGTGGCGGACGGCACCATCCGCCCGTTCGACGGCGACCTGGACGACTACCGCGACTGGCTGCTCCAGCAGGCCGCCGCCAAGCGCAACGCCGCCACGGCGGTGCATGCCTCCGAAGCCGCGGCGGACGCCGGCGCCAACGTCAACCGCAAGGACCAGCGCCGCGCCGAAGCCGACGAGCGCCAGCGCCTCTCCGTCCTGCGCAAGCCGCTGACCAAGGAACTGGAAAAAGTCGAAAAGCGCATGGCCGCGCTCCAGACCGACAAGACCGCCATCGACGCCTTCATGGCCGACGAGACCAGCTACGCCGAAGCCAACAAGGCCAGGCTGATGGAAATGCTGAAGCGCCAGGGCGAAGTCACCAGCGAACTGGAACAGCTGGAGGAGCGCTGGCTGGAACTGCAGGAGCAGATCGAACAGATCGCGTGACGGCTCGGAAATTGGCGATATTGCTCCCCACTTGATCCCTGTCAGCCTCCGGTCTTCCCCATCGCTACACCCTTCGACGACCGTTTCCATCCTGGATTCGGAACATCGAAAGGAAGCTCATGCGGAAGATCCCTCTCTTCGCCATACTGTCCTGGTCTGCCAGCACCTGTTTGGCAGCCGGCCCGATTCCACCACGCCTGACCGGCGAACAGTTGGTGGAGCGCTACGGCAAAACCGGAACTGAGTTATTCACGCTACGCGATCAATCGTATCTTGACGGCTATCTCGCCGGCGCCGCCGATGCAGGGGAGGGACAAGCGTGGTGTAACACTGGCAAGGTGCAGCGCGGCGAAATCGACTCTTACGTTGTTGGCGAAATCAGGGATGTTCGCCCCGAGCACCGGCGGGGCAACGCTGCGCCGCTTGTCACTAGCGCGCTCCAGCGAAAATTCCCCTGCCCTTCTAGCGGGAAGGCGCGATGAAACCAACGTTCATGGCCGTGCAATCCCACTATCAAAGCAGAAAGACCGTCATAAAGGAGCAGCTTTTCGCAGAAATCGGCTGGGAAGACCTTATCCCCAAACCCGAATACAACAATACCTGCGCCATCCGCGTAAGTCTGGCACTCATCAAATGTGGATTCACCCTTAACGGCAGGATCGCCATCAAGAAAGGCAAGTACAAGGGGAAGCTCATTGAGCCTGGCCAGGCAAAACTGGCAAGAATGCTTGCCGAACGCCAATACCTGGGGCCACCAGAAATCTTCCCGCGCGATGACGCCTTGCGTTCAATAGGAAACCGGCGAGGCGTTATAGCGTTCTGGAATATTCCGGATTACATGAGCGGTCGGGGCGGCCACATCGATATCGTTACCGGCGCCTATCAGGCATGTGGCTCAACTTGTTTCTGGGATGCCAAGACAATATGGTTCTGGCCCCTGGCCTGAGATCTGCCAATAAAAACGCCACCCTCCCGGGTGGCGTGTTTCGTTGCTCTCACCGGCGTCTCACCGGTAATTCTTCTCCCGCCGGATCAGCCCCACCGCCAGCGTCAGCGTCAGGATCACCAGCCAGATCAGTGACCAGCCGGGGATCGAGATGCCGAACAGCGGGGGCAGCGGCGCGGTGCACAGGCCGTCCGAGAAGAACACCTGGGGCAGCAGGCGCGCGGTGGGCAGTTGGTTGACCCAGTTTTCCAGCGGATCGATGCCGCACGAGGACTTCGGGTTCAGCAGCAGCGAGACGTGATACCCCGCCACCGCGATCCCGGCTACGCCCGACAGCATGCCCAGCCCCTGCCACAGCGTGCGCGTGTTCTGGGCCAGCGCCGCCAGCAGGGAGAACAAGCCGATGCCGACAAAGGCGAAGCGCTGCATGATGCAGAGCGGGCACGGCTGGTAGCCCTCCACATACTGGAAGTAGAGCGCGGCGCCGAGCATCGCGAACGAGAGCACGGCGATCAGCAGGAAATAGGCACGGGAATTGGCTTGCATGGGGGGTCCGGGACGGAAGAGGCTTCGAGCCGAATTATTACCCATTTTCCGTCCGCCGTTGCCAGTGCCCCGTCAATCCCACGTCAATCCCACGTCAATCCGCCGCGGCGGATTGCCGCAGCGCCCGCAGTCACGCCGCCTAGGCTGCCGAAGCCCCCGCCAGATACCGCCGGCGCCACGGCTTGAGCACCGCGATGGCGAGCGCCGCCGTGATGATATCCAGCGTGATGGCTACGCCGAATACCGGCATCCAGCTGCCCATGCGCTCGTGCATCAGCGCCGCCAGCGGGCCGCCGAAGATCGAGCCGATTCCCTGCGAGATATAGAGCCAGCCGTAGTTGGTGGTGGCGAATTTGGTACCGAAGGTATCGGTCAGCGTGGACGGGAACAGCGAGAAGATCTCGCCCCAGCCCAGGAACACCACGCCCGAGAGCAGCACGAACAGCACCGCGTTCTCGCGCGTGAGCAGCCACAGCGTCATCGCCACGGCCTCCAGCGCGAAGGCGAAGCACATCGTATTTTCACGACCCCAGCGGTCGGAAATCCAGCCGAACATCGGTCGCGTCAGCCCGTTGGTGAGCCGGTCGATGGTCAGCGCCAGCGGCAGCGCGGCCATGCCGAAGACCACCGCGTTGGACACCCCGAAGTCCTTGGCGAAGGCGGCCATCTGCGAGGTGACCATCAGCCCCGACGTGGACATCATCGTCATCATCAGGAACAGCAGCCAGAACAAAGGCATCTTGAGCATCTGACGGGTCGGCACATCCGCCACGTTGGAGGGCGTGTACGACGCGCGCACCGGCAGCTGCTCGCCCGGCGCCGGGGCGCGCAGCCCCTGCGAGGCCAGGAAGCCGATCACCGCGAAGATCAGGCCGAACTGCCACAGCGTGGTCTCCAGCCCCTTGCCTGCCAGCGCCGACGCGATGGGGAACGTGGTGACGATGGCGCCCATGCCGTAGCCGGCCGCGACCATGCCGACGGCAAACCCGCGCCGGTCCGGGAACCAGCGCACCATCTGCCCCACCACGCCGATATAGACGATGCCCGTGCCCAGGCCGCCGACCACGCCATAGGTCAGGTACAGCATGCCCACGCTCTGGGCCGAGGCGGCCAGCACCCACGACAGCCCGGCCAGCACCGTGCCGGCCGCGATCAGCCGGCGCGGCCCGAAGCGCTCGATCATCGCGCCCTGGAACGGCGAGAAGAACGTCTGCAGCACAATCAGCAGCGAGAACGTGACCTGCAACTCCGAGAGCGGCACCCCCAGCTTGGCCGCCAGCGGCTTGGTAAACAGGGTCCAGACATACTGCGGACTGGAAATCGCCATCATGCAGACGAGACCCAGCAACAGTTGCAGCCAGCGCGTGCGCGCCAGCGGCATGGCCTGCGGCACGCCGAGGGCCGCGTTATCAGCAACGGTACGCATTTGCACCACTCCTTGAGACAGGAACTTCGAGGAAGACACGCGGCCACGCTTTCGTCATCGTCGTCATGGCGGGCTCGCGCAGGTTGGAACTCAGGAAAATTCGATGCCGGCCCTACCAGGCCGCCACCCCGCCATCGCTGCGCGGATCGCTGCCGCCCTGGTAGAGGCCATCGGCCTGCAGCACGATGGCGCCGGCGTGGCCCATGGTTTCGTCGTACGGCCCCAGCACCTCCACGTCGTGGCCCAGGCGGTGCAGCGCCTGCTGCGTGGCGTCGGGGAAGCGCGATTCGAGCTTGAGGGTGTCGCTGGTCTGGCCCCAGGTGCGGCCGAGCAGCCAGCGCGGCGCGTCGATGGCGGCCTGCGGGTTCATGCCGAAATGGACGATCCGCGAGAACACCGCACTCTGCGACTGCGGCTGGCCGTCGCCGCCCATATTCCCGTAGACCAGCGTGCGCCCATCGTTCAGGCGCGCCATGGCCGGGTTGAGCGTGTGGAACGGCTTGCGCCCCGGCATCAGCGGGTTGCGGGCGGCCGGATCGAGCGAAAAGCTGCATCCCCGGTTCTGCCAGTTCACGCCGGTGCCGGGCAGCACGATGCCGCTGCCGAACTCGTGATAGATGCTCTGGATAAAGCTCACGGCCACGCCGCTGCCATCGACCACGCCCATCCAGACCGTGTCCGCCGGCCCCATGCCCTGCCCCCACGGCAGCACCGCGTCCGGGCGGATGCGCGCGGCGGCGGCGTCGAGCCACGGCGGCGCCAGCAGGTCCTGCGGATCGATCTCCATATAGGCGGGATCGGTGATATGGCGGTCGCGCACGTGGAACGCCTGCTTGGTGGCCTCCACGCAGGCATGGACGAAGTCCGGGCCGAGCGGGTCCATGCCCGCCTCCAGCAGGCGGTCCAGCTGGCCGAGGATCAGCAGCGACACCAGCCCCTGCGTGGGCGGCGGCATGTTGTAGACCGTGCCGCGCGAATGGGCCAGCGCCAGCGGCGCCTTCCACGTGGCGCGGTGCGCGCGCAGATCGGCCAGGGTCAGCGGGCTGCCCGCGTTGCCGAGTTCGCGGGCCAGCATCCGGGCCAGGTCGCCCTGATAGAAGTCATCGAGCCCGGCCCGCGCCAGCTGCTCCAGCGTGGCGGCCAGGCGCGGATGGCGGAAGCGCGTGCCCGCCGCCGGGGCGCGTCCGTCGATCAGAAAAGTCTCGGCGAAGCCCGGCACATCGGCCAGCTCGGCGGCCTTGGCGGCCACGCAGGCGGACTGGCTCTGCGTGACCGGCACGCCCACGCGGGCATAGTCGATGGCATCCGCCAGCAGCCGCGAGAGCGGCAGGCACCCGCCCAGCGCGTCGCGCGACCAGGCCAGCGCCGCCTGCCAGCCGGACACCGTGCCAGCCACGGTGTTGGCCGCCATGCCGCCACGCGTGGGAATGGCCTGGAAGCCGGCCTCCCGATAGCGCGCGATGGTGGCATCGCCCGCCGCCGCGCCGCAGGCGTCGAGCGCGCGCGGCGCCTCGCCGGGCCGGGAGACCAGCCAGAAGCTGTCGCCGCCGATGCTATTCATATGGGGATAGACCACGGCGATGGTGGCGGCGGCCGCGACCATCGCCTCGACGGCGTTGCCGCCCTCGCGCAGCACGGCCAGCGCGCTCTGCGACGCCAGCGCGTGCGGCGCCACGGCCATGCCCCGGCTTCCCCGGATCGGATTGAGATGAAATGCCACGCTCCGCGACTCCTGCGATTTATGTATACATAAATTTCCTGCGCAGAAGGATCGCAATAGGCGTGCCACCACGTGCGCCCGGGCACGCTCGCCTAATAAGAAACGTCTCAAGCCCGCGTCAGCACGGGGCTGGCGGGAAAATGCTCACGTGGAAAGCGGAATAGGAAAGGCGGGAATCAGCCGAAGCGCCTGCGCCGGACGGGTGCGTTCGGGGTCCGGGCGGGCGCGGGGCGCACAAGGCTGGTGCGTGCTTGCTCGAGCCGCTCGGTGGTCAGCCGGCTCACTTCGGCGCGGCCATCTTCGATATGGTTGGAGAGCAGCGCCACGGCGCGGCCGCCATCGGCGGCTTCCAGGGCGTCGAGAATGGCCGAATGTTCATCGTAAGTCAGCGAAATCCGCGTGCCGAAGGCGAAGTCGAGCCGGCGGATGATGCGGATGCGGTCAGTCACCTGCTGATGGACCGCCGCCGACTCGGGGTTGCCGGCCGCCTCGACGATGGCAAGGTGGAAGGCCTCGTCCAGCTGCGCCACGGCGTTGCCATCGGCAAGGCGCCGGGCGACCGGCACGCGCCAGATCGCACCAAGCTGCCGCACCAGCGCCGCCAGGGCCGCCCGGTGCGGAGCCTCGGGCCGGCACAGCCGCGTGACCGCGTGGGTCTCCAGCAGGGTACGCAGTTCGTAGAGCGCCTCGAAACGGGCCAGGTCCAGCGGCACCACTTCCCAGCCATTGCGGTAGTAGCCGCGCACGAGGCCATCGCCCTGCAGGCGGTGCAGCGCCTCGCGCACTGGCGTGCGGGAAATGCCCAGCCGCTCCGCCACGTCGTTCTCGGTAAAGCGGTCTCCCGGCAGCAGGCGGAAAGCGAAGATGTCGTCGCGCAGCGCCTGATAGGCGGCCTGGGAGCGCTTGGCCTTGGCCAGGCTGGCGCTGCCGTCGAGCGTGTCCGTTGCGTCCGCCATGCTCCCCCCGTTATCCGTCAGTCCAGGTGCCGCACGCGGTCAATGGCTTGTTCGAGGCGGTCCACGGCGATCACCTCGATGCCCTCGATCTTCTGCTTCGGCGCGTTGGCCTTGGGGATCACCGCCATCGTGAAGCCGAGCTTGGCGGCCTCCTTGAGCCGCTCCTGCCCGCGCGGGCTCGGGCGGATCTCGCCCGCCAGCCCCACTTCGCCGAACACCACCAGCCCGCGCGGCAGCGGCTTGTTGCGCATCGACGAATGGATCGACAGCAATACCGCCAGATCGGCGGCCGGTTCGGTGATCTTGACCCCGCCCACGGCGTTCAGGAACACGTCCTGATCGAAGCACGCAATGCCCGCGTGCCGGTGCAGCACTGCCAGCAGCATCGCCAGCCGGTTCTGCTCCAGCCCCACCGCCAGCCGGCGCGGATTGGGCACGTTGGCGGTATCGACCAGCGCCTGCACCTCCACCAGCAGCGGCCGGGTGCCCTCCTGCGTAACCAGCACGCACGAACCCGCCACCGATTCCTCGTGCTGCGAGAGGAACAGCGCCGACGGGTTGCTGATGCCGCGCAAGCCGCGCTCGGTCATCGCGAAAACACCCAGCTCATTGACCGCGCCGAAGCGGTTCTTGAACGCGCGGATCAGCCGGTGCGACGAATGGGTGTCCCCTTCGAAGTACAGCACCGTATCGACGATATGTTCCAGCACGCGCGGCCCGGCCAGGCTGCCTTCCTTGGTCACATGGCCGACCAGGATGATGGTGATGCCGGTGCTTTTGGCGATGCGCGTCAGTTGCGCCGCGCACTCGCGCACCTGCGCCACCGAGCCGGGCGCCGAGGTCAGCGCCTCCGAATACAGGGTCTGGATCGAGTCGATCACGGCCACTTCGGGCTGCTCCGCCTCGAGCGTGGCCTGGATTTTCTCGAGCTGGATCTCCGGCAGCAGGCCCAGCGCTGGGGCATCCACGCCCAGCCGCTGGGCACGCAGCGCGATCTGGGCGCCGGATTCCTCGCCGCTCACATAGAGCACGCGCCGCTGGCCGGCCAGATTGGCCAGCGTCTGGAGCAGCAGCGTGGACTTGCCGATGCCGGGGTCGCCGCCGATCAGCACCACGCCGCCCGAGACCAGCCCGCCGCCGAGCACGCGGTCGAACTCGTCGATGCCGGTGGTGAAGCGCGGCACATCGGCCGCATCGATCTCGGACAGCTTGCGCACCACGGCCGAGTTGGCCAGCGGCTGGAAGCGCCGCGCGGCGCTGGAACCGGAATCCGCCACGGATTCCACGAGCGTGTTCCAGGCGTTGCACTGCGGGCACTGGCCGGCCCAGCGCGGCGTGGTACCGCCGCACTCGGTGCAGGAATAGACAGTCTTGGTCTTGGCCAAACGGCGTCCTTGGTTCGGGAAAAGGTCAGGGCTGGGGTCAGGCTGGGGTCAGGCGAAAGGTCAGGCCGTGGCGTCGGCCGTGGTCAGCGTGGCCACCGTGCAGGGCACGCGCATCGCCAGCGCGCACATCAACTCGTAGCCGACCGTGCCGCTGGCCGCCGCCACCTCGTCGATCGGCAGGCCCTGGCCCCACAGCGTGACCGGCGAGCCGACGCGGGCCTTCGGGCAGGGGGTAAGGTCCACGCAGACCATATCCATCGACACCCGGCCGACCAGCGTGGTGCGCGTGCCATCCACCAGCACCGGCGCGGGGCGCTCGCCCCAGCCCGCCGCGTGGCGCGGGTAGCCGTCGGCATAGCCGCAGGCCACGATGCCGATGCGCATCGGGCGGTCTGCCGTGAACATCGACCCATAGCCCACCGTATCGCCCGGCTGCAGGTCCTGGACGGCGATCAGCTCGCTGTGCAGCGACATGGCCGGCTGGAGGCCGGTATCGGCGATATCCGCCGCTATGCCCGTGGGCGAGGCGCCGTACAGGATCACCCCCGGCCGCACCCAGGCGCGGTGCGCCTGCGGGTGCCAGAGCACAGCGGCCGAGTTGGACAGGCTGGCTTCGCCCGGCAGGTTGGCCGTGGCGGTGTCGAAAGCCTCGATCTGGTGCGCGATGCCGCGCGCGCTGTCGGCATCCGAGAAGTGCGTCATGTGCACGATACTGCCCACGCAGGACAGCCCCCGCGCGCGCTCCCAGGCGGCGCGATAGGCCTCCGGCCGGAAGCCGAGGCGGTTCATGCCGGTATTGAGCTTGAGCTGAATCGCCAGCGGCCCCCGGGGCCGGGCCACCTCGAGCATGCGCAACTGCTCGTCGCAATGAATGGCCGTGGTGAGGCGATATTGCTCCAGCAGGGGAACATCCTGCGGTTGGAAGAATCCCTCTAGCAACAGGATCGGGCCCTGCCAGCCGAGGTCGCGCAGCAGCACGGCCTCGTTGAGGTCGAGCAGGCCGAAGCCGTCAGTGCCGCGCATGCCTGCAAAGGCGCGCCGGATGCCGTGGCCGTAGGCGTTGGCCTTGACCACCGCCCAGATGCGGGACTGGGGCGCGTAGCGGCGCACCACGTCGAGGTTGTTGGCCAGCGCGGGCTGGTGGATGACTGCGTGTATGGGTCTTGGCATGGTCTGGCTATGGGTGCAGGTTGCGTCCCGGCATGCACCGGATCAGGGAAGACCCGGACGGCAACCCGCTGCAATCGGGCGTTGATGTTGCATACACTGTGCCGGCACCGTCACGCGCGTGGCGCGAAAGTGCGCTGGAATACGGAGTGGCCGGCACATGCGGGGCAACATCGCGCAGGCGATATTTGAACACAACCGGCGCCCGGTTCAGGGAATCCGCAGGGCGGGTTCCTGTCAAAACGCGGGTCCGCCGGAGTGCTGAAATGTCGTGGTTTCGTGATATAAAGCCGGACGCTCCGGCCATGTTTTAAAAGAGAAGCAATATGTCAATGACGGTCAGGCAAGCCGAAAGGCGCGCGAAAGTTGCGCAACCGCCCCACTTTGACAAGGCCGTCGCGCCAGGTTCCCTGCAAGCCGCGATGTTGCCGGTCGGCGTGCCCCTGCCCGCCGCACCGGGCGTCCGCGATGGAGACAAAGTCGAAGGTATGAAGAAGGGTTTCTACACGATCATGGCCGCGCAGTTCTTTTCGTCGCTGGCCGACAATGCGCTACTCATCGCCGCCATCGCCCTTCTCACCGAATTGCATTCCCCGCAGTGGATGACCCCGCTGCTGAAGCTGTTCTTCGTGCTGTCCTATGTGGTGCTGGCGGCCTTTGTGGGGGCCTTCGCGGACTCCATGCCCAAGGGCAAGGTCATGCTGATCACCAATGCCATCAAGATAGTTGGCTGCGCGATCATGATGTTCGGCCTGCACCCGCTGCTGGCCTACGGCGTGGTGGGCTTCGGCGCCGCCGCCTACTCGCCGGCCAAGTACGGCATCCTGACCGAACTGCTGCCGCCCGAGAAGCTGGTGATGGCCAACGGCTGGATCGAGGGGCTCACGGTGAGTTCGATCATCCTCGGCACCGTGGTGGGCGGCGCGCTGATCTCGGTCCATATCTCGGACATTCTGCTCCGCTTCGACATCCCCTACGTGGACACCGGCATCAACACCCCGGCCGAGGCGGCCATGGTGGTGATCATGTTCTTCTACGTCGTGGCGTCGGTGTTCAACGTGTTCATCCCGGAAACCGGCGCGCGCTACCCGCAACAGGAAAAGAACCCGGTGAAGCTGATTGCCGAGTTCGGCGACTGCTTCATTGCGCTGTGGCGCGACAAGCTGGGCCAGATCTCGCTCGCCGTGACCACGCTGTTCTGGGGCGTAGGCGCCACATTGCAGTTCATCGTGCTCAAGTGGGCGGAGAAGTCACTGGGGCTGAACCTGTCCCAGGGCGCCCTGCTCCAGGCCGTGGTGGCGGTGGGTGTGGCGGTGGGCGCGATCATGGCCGCCGCCCGGATCCCGCTGCGCCGCTCGCTGTCGGTGCTGCCGTTCGGCGTGGCGATGGGCATCACCGTCATGATCATGGCCTTCTACACCAAGGACGCCATGCCGGACGTGATGCTGAACGTGCTGGGTTATCCCATGCCGCTCTACATGGCCATCGCCTATGTGTTCCTGATGATCGTCGGGGCCATGTCGGGCTACTTCGTGGTGCCGATGAATGCGCTGCTCCAGCATCGCGGGCACGTGCTGCTGTCCGCCGGGCACTCGATCGCCGTGCAGAACTTCAACGAAAATGTTTCAGTTCTGCTGATGCTGTGCCTCTACGCGCTGCTGATCAAGCTGAACGTGCCAATCGGCTTCGTGATCGTGGCGCTGGGCCTGTTCATCTCGGCCACCATGCTGCTGGTCATGCGTCTGCACAAGCACAATGTGAAGATGCACAACTCGCTGGCGATGATCGGCGAGGACAAGCACCACTGACCCGCGCGGGCAGGAAGACGCCCCGCCGGCCTGAGCCGGCGGGGCGTTTTTCATGTCGGCAGAGCCTTCAGGCCACGGGCCATGGTCTGATAGCGCGCGGTCTCGCCGACCACCGTCCGTACCCCAGTTTCCGTATTGACCAGTTGGGAACGGGCCGGATCGTTGTGGAACACCGTGACCGTATAGCCCTTCTGCAACGAAAAGGTGGAAATCGCCTGGGCCACGGGCGTGCCCCCGTGGACATCCAGGTCGTAGACCACCTGCTGATACTTGTCCTCCACATGCACGCTGACGCGCAATCCCCCTTGGTGCGTCCCGGCGGAAACGGAAACCGTCAGCGTATTGAAGACCAGGCTGAGGTTCAGCGTCGCCACCGGATTGCCGGCACCGTCGAACAGTGACCACAGGAACATGTTCCCGCGCACGGTCGGCACCACCGCGATCTCGGATGCCGACGCATAGGTGATGAGGCCATCGACAAGCACCTCGGCCACCATGTTCGTTACCGCGCTCGTGACCTGCTGCTGCATCACGTTTTCGATGGGATAGCGGGCCAAGCTTGCCTCCTCCTTGAACGAGTAATATTGCTCGCCGCCATCCGGTGACAGCGAAAACGTCACAGACATGCCGGTCGCCTTCAATGTGCCGATAAAGTCATATGAGAAGACTTCATTGCCGTACACATCGCTGAAACTGACATAACCGTACGTGTCCGAAAAATAGACGTGCGGCTTGGTCGCAATGACTTCGAAGCGTATTTCATGCGCCTGCAGGTCGACGGTCGCGATGAAGAATATGTCGCTGTAATAGCCCTTCATCGTGAGGGTGAAGAGGTTGCCAACGTGGTCGCCCGGCTCGAAGTTGAACGGGGACATGACGTCCATATACTCGCGCCGCGCCACGTTGCGGGCCAGAGATGGCAGCGCCATGACGGCCAGGTAGAGGTCGTCCTTCATCTGGGCATAGGGTGCATGGGCCATCGGCAGGCGCTCGCGCACGATGGTCGCCCCGGCGGCGATGCGCGCCAGCAGGTCCGCTTCGGGATTGTTGCTGGCCGCCGCGTTCTGCAGGCCCAGCGCCGTGATCGTCAGCACGTGACTCTCTTGCGACGGGAGCAGCCCCGGCGTGGGAGGCTCTACGGCCAGCAGGCTGGGATATTCCACGTACACCTCTAGCCGATAACCGATCTCGAAGGGCACGGCGTCGTGAATCGGCGCCGCCTCCCGAGCGCTGATCGCGCGGGTATAGATGCTGCCTCCCGCGCCGTTCTTCACCCCGATCGTGGCGTAAGCCCCAGTCATCATGGCAGACAGCGGTTCAGCCTTGACATCGATGCGCACCTGCATGGTCGTGAAGTCGACGCGAATCGTGCCACTCACCCCGTAGTCGGTACTGAGCAGCACCAGCGTCTGGCTGATCGTGCCCGACCCCCGCTTGAAGGTATACGTCAGCGACTGGCTGGCCTCCCCCTCCTTGACGATCAGGTAATCGGCATCTACCAGGTATTTGCGGTTCTTCCCGGTCGGCGGCCGAATCGTATAAGCGCCAATTGGCAGGTTTTCGAGGATCATCTCCGACGCGCTGACCGGAATGTGGAGCACCTCCCGGGCGCCTTCCATCAGGACCAGCGGCTCGCCGTAGATCTGCTTGAATTCGTCGATCACGAACCGCAGGGTAAGGCTGCCGGTGACGCCGGTACCCTGCAGCTCTACCGTATCGACCAGGCGCAGCGGCGAATCGAGATGCAGCGCGGACTGCACCGTCGGCAGCGTCTGCGCCGTCACCAGTTCGCTGAGCGGATAGACGGCGCGGGCGTGGCTGAACACGTTGAGCATGGCGCGTAGCGGGGTCACCGGCGCGCGAGCCAGCGTGAGAAATGGCGCAATGTCCACATCCCACCATTCGGCGCAGGCGGCGGCCATTTCATCGAACCCGGGGGGCCGTACTGCCGGCAGCGGCGGCGTGTTCATATGGACGCGATCCAGCCGATTGGTCCGGGTGATGGCGCCATCCCCGGCCTTGTATTTCAGCAGCATCACCAGATAGACCTTTGCCCGGACATCCCAGGACTCATAGCGCGTGCCATTGCGGAGCAGCGCCATCACGCTCGCGAAGAATGCCGGCGCGTCCTGGTAGAGCCATCCCTGGGTGTAGACGTCGGCGCCCATCAGGAAGTCCTGCCAGCTGGCCGCAAAAGCCTTGCCCCATACGGAATTCGGGTCGGCGACATTGGTCGCGGAGAATTGGCGCTGATAGCCGCCGGCGATGGTTTGGGGCGCAGTCCAGCTGGTCGGCAGGTTGTCGAGCCAGACCGGGGCGACCGACGACGACGTCGTGGCCGCCATCCCCAGGCCATAGTAGGCGGGCTCGGTGTCAGCCGCCGCGGCATCGGCCGCCAGGAAGTAGCGGTTCCTGACGTTGAGATCGGTGGGGCGCTCGGGATGGAATGACACCCCCAGCAGGGCATTGAAAGCGGTCAGCAGGTCCTGATAGTAGGCCCCCAGCGCAGCCAGGCCGCCGGGATATGCCCGGAGCGCGGCCTTGTCCCGCGCAGGCACCAGCATGCGCAGATAATCGCCCTCGATCAGGCCGAATTCGGCATCCTGCACGTCCCAGGTGGCGAAGAAAGGCGCCTCGGCATTGCCCGCCAGGAACACCGGCAGCACTTTGCTCGTCGAAGGGTAGGCAAACTCGATCACCGGGGCGCCCGCCTCATAGGGCGTTGAGACGAATGGGACGAGCGCCGCGCCGGCCGTGACACTGACCCACGCGTCCCCTACCGACACCGACTGCGCCGGGGCCGTACCGTCGCCGACACAGACCACCTGTATCGAAGCAGTGAAGTCAGGCGATATCTTCCGAAGCCGCAGCGTGGCGCCGGGCGCCAGGATGATGCCCAGCGCCTGCTTGTCGTGATCGAGCCCTTTCGGCTGCCCCGCGTTGCGAATCCATACCGGATCCTGGAGCGTGTACACGGACTTCGATTTTAGGATTTCCGCCATCTTGGATACCTCGGAAAGGATGCAATCAGACTCGGCCGCGCGTCAGGCCACTGCCCGCAGCCCGCGCGCCATGGTCTGGTAGTGCGCCGTGGCCGCCACGGTGGTCCGCGTCTGCGTCTCCGTGTTGATCAATACCGAGCGCGTGGGGTCCTGGTGGAAGACCGTGACCGTATAGCCCTTTTGCAGGGGGAAGGTGTGAGCATCGGCCTCCACCAGCACATTCCCGGGCATGGCGATGGCATAGACCGCATCGCCGTAGCGGTCTGTCACCCCGATGCTGATGTAGACCGCCGACATGCCAGGATTCGGCACTGCAGCCTGCAGCGTCACTCTCAGCGCATTGATCACCAGGTCCAGTTCGAGCGTGGCGACCGGCTGATCCGCATTACCGAGCAGATTCCAGCTGAACATGTTGCCCTGCACGGATGGCGTTTCGGAAATTTCCGATGCCGCGGCGGTCATCACCACGCCGTTGCCGGGCAGGTCCAGGGTCATGCTGGCCAAGCCGTACCACGTGACGCCCTGCATCCGGTTCTCGATGGCGTAGCGAGTCCCCAGCTCCTCCTTGAACGAGTAGTACTGCTCGCCACCGTACCGGGACAGCGGGAACGTGTGGACCATGCCGGTCGACGACACGTTGCCGATGAAGTCATAGGAGAACAGCTCTTGGCCGCCCGGTTCACGAAAGCTGACGTAGGCATAAGTGTTCGCAAAATAACTGTGCGGCTTGCCGCCGTTGACCTGGAAGCGCACCTCGAAACGCACCAGATCGATCGTCATGGTGAAGAACGTCCAGGTGCCGAGGCCCTTCAGCGAGACGAAGAAGTTGTTGCCGATATTGGTGCCCGGCCCGGCGTTCTGCAGGGACATCACGTCGGCGTACTCGGCCACGGCCTGGGCGCGCTCCGGCTCCGGCAGCGCCATCACGGCCAGGTAGATATCGTCCTTGACCGTGGCATAGGGCGCCGCGGCAATCGGCAGGCGCTCCCGCACCAGTGCCGCCGCTTCCGCAATGCGCAACGACAGGTCCGCCACCGGACTGTTCATCGCCTGCGGGTTCTCGAGCCCGTGCGCCGTGATCACGAAGTCGTTGGTCGCCTGCGGCCGAATCAGTCCCGGGGCGGCCGGCAGCACCCGCAGCCGCGATGGCTCCTCATGGCGCACCTCGATCCGATAGCCGATCTCGAACGGAATGTCCGCATGCTCCGGGGCTGGGTGGTTGCCGTGAAAGTCCCGCTGATAGACCGGATCGCCATCGGCCGTCCGGATCGTGACGCCGATGTAGACCGTATCCATGAACGCGGTATTGGGGTTGCTCATGAGATCCACGGTGATCCGGCGTGTGGGCGCGTCCACGCGGATCGTGCCGTACAGGCCGTTATCCGCCCCCAACAGCAGGAAGGTCTGGGTGACGATGGCGGACCCCTGCTTGTAGGCATACGCCAGCGTCTGCGTGCTCGCCCCCTCCTTGACGATCAGGTAGTAGGGATCTATCGAATATTTACGACTTTTTCCGGTGGGCAGGCGCAGCGTGTACGCGCCGACAGGCATGTCGGCAAAGGTCATCCCGGTGTCTACCACGTATAGCGAGGCCACCTCCCTCGGACCTTCCATCACGAACAGCGGTTCGCCGTAGATCTGCACGAACTCATCGATGGCAAATTGCACGGTCACGCTGCCGCGCAGGCCGGTGCGGTGCAGCTCCACCGAGTCCACCAGTTGCAGCGGCGACGTGGCATGGAGCGTCTCCTGCGCCTGGACCAGGCTGGCCTCGCTGACCAGCGCGTAGAGCGGATAGGACGCCCGCGCGTCGCTGAACATATTGAGCACCGCCCGCACCGACGCCATCCTGGCGCCCACCATGCCGATGAATGGCGCCACATCCACCCCGGCGTCGGCGGCATAGACCTCGGCCATCATGTCGATCACGGGCGGCGCGATCGGCGGCAACGGCAGCGCGTTGGCATAGGTCCGGTACTGCCGGTTGAAGCTGGCAAACGCCGTGTTGCCCGCCTTGTACTTGAGCAGCATCAGGAAATAGAGCTTCTCGCGCACACTCCAATCCTGCAGCGGCGTGCCGGTCGTGATCCGGTCAATGACACCGCTGAACAGAGCCGCCTCGCCCTGGTAGAGCCAGCCATCGGTGTGCACCTCGGCGCCCAGCGTGATGTCCTGCCAGCTGGCCGCATAAAGCTTGTTCCAGACCTCGAGAAAGCTGACCGAACCGGCCGCCATGAAGGTGCCGAGGTAGGCGTGGCCCAGCGTTTCCAGCGGGATCCAGTTGGTGCGCAGGCTGGCGAACCAGTCCGCCGCCATCGACACTCCGGTCGATGCGGCCCACAGGGGGCCGTAGTAGGCGCCGCCGCTGCCCCCCGCATCCGCCTTGATGAAGAACAGGTTTCGGATGTTGAGGTCCGTGGCAAGTTCGGGATCGAATGCCACCCCGCACAACGCGTTGAACGTGGAAACCACGTTGTCGTAATACGCGGTCAGCGCAGCGAGGCCGCCCGGCTGGGTCCGGAGCGTGGCCTTGTCGACCTGGGGCACCAGCATCCGGACATAGCGTGACTGGATCAGCGCGAATTCGGCCGCCTGTTGGTCCCACTTCGCAAAAAATGAGGATTCCGCCCCGCCGGCTTCGAACACCGGGAGCGTCTTGCTGGTCGGCGAACAGGTGTACCAGACTGTGGGCGGCGTGCCACCGCCGGGGTACGGGGTATCGATGAACGGCACCGAGACGGTTTGCGCTGTGATCGTAAGTGGCATTTCGCCAAATTTGAACACCCGCTCGGTGCGGCCGTCGTTGTTGAGCAGGCGCAGCGTCAGCTCGCCCGTGAAATCCATGTCGATCTGGCTGATGGTCAGCTCGCCGCCCGCCGCCAGGATCACGCCGAGGTGCTGTCGGTCATGACCGACGCCCTTTTCGAGCCCAGCCTTGCGGAACCACTCGGGGTCCGTGAGCCAGTGGAGTGTCTTGACTTTCTCGATGTCCGGCATCTTCCATCCCCCATCGTCGCAACGTCCAGGGCGAACGTTCCGATACAGCGTGAGGGAAGTATCGCGGCGCGGTGCGGCAGCCGGAATGGATTAGCGGGAGCCGGCGGCGGGAGGGGATCTGTCGATAGTGGCCCGCTCGACGGCGCGCGCCTGCCAGCCCGGCGGCACCACGAAGCCGCGCGAGCGCTCCTGCCAGATGCCGGGTTGATCGGGCCCGGCGGGCGCCAGTTCGCAGACCATCACCGGGGCTTCGCGCCGCCAGCTATGCGCCTGGTGCGGATCGGCAAAGCGTTGCGCCAGCGCCGTGTGCAGCACGGCGGCGCTCTCGGTCTGCGCCTCGGGCACCCGGGCGCCCGAGAGCCAGTCCGCGCGCGGCAGCCGGCACCAGCGCGTGTTGGCCGCGGCCGGATGGGCCTGCGCGCGCGCGGCCCAGTCGTCCAGCGTGGACCACCAGCCATGCAGGTGATCGGGCGCGATGCCCAGCGCGTCAAGCCCGGCCGGCAGGCGGCCATCGTGATAGAACAGCCAGCCCAGCAGATAGACCTCGCTGCGGTCGATGGGATGGGTCAGCACCGCCTGCGCTTCGGCCGCGCGGCCCAGCGGCAGCTGCCGACTGACGATGTGGTCGAGCTTGTCTCCTAGCCGATCGACGAGATTGGGGCCGACGAAGTTGCGGCGGTCGGGCGGCGTTCCCGGCTGCCCATCCACCATCAGGTAGAACTTGGCCGCCATTTCCCAGTGCACGGTCTGCGCGCTGGCCGGGTCGCGCCAGATCACGTCCAGTTCGCCCAGCGTCTGGATGCCATGGCCATTGGCGCGCCGGATCGGCACATTGGCGGCGACAAGTTCAATCCCCTCGGCCCGGTGCAGCGCGAAATGGAGCAGCCGCTCGGCATGACGCCCCAGACGCAGGCTGCGGTTGCCGGTGGGGTCCGGGTGGCCGCTCAATTCGGCGATGGTTTCCGGGAGTGTGGCGGGGTCGGCGCGCTCCAGCCAGCGCTGCCACGCGGCCTGCGCGCCGGGCGGCCAGTGGGCCAGCGCGGCGCCAGCGCCGTAGCCGGCCGGCAGGTGCGAGAGCAGCGGCGGCGAGAGCGAGCACCACGCCAGATCGCGCACGCGCTGGGACGCGGCGGTGCGCCACAGGGGCTCGGGCCCGTCGGCGCCGGCTGCTACCGGCCCGCCCGGGCGGATGGCCTGCGCGGGATCAGGCTTCAGCTCCCGCACGGTCGTGTACCTCGCGGGCCAGACACAGGTCTTCCCATGCGCGCGCCTTGTCGGTCAGCGTGCGCAGCAGGTAGGCCGGGTGATAGGTCACCACCACGGGAATCCCCTCATACTGGTGCACGGTGCCGCGCAGCTTGCCGATGGGCGTGGTGGAGCGCAGCAGCGACTGCGCCGCAAAGCGCCCCAGCACCACGATCACCTTCGGCCGGATCAGCGCGATCTGCCGGCGCAGGAACGGCTCGCAGTGCGCCACCTCCTCCGGCTCCGGATTGCGGTTGCCGGGCGGGCGGCACTTCAGCACATTGGCGATAAAGACATTACGGTCGCGCGCCAGGCCCAGCGCGCCAAGCATGTTGTCGAGCAGCTTGCCGGCCTGGCCGACGAACGGCTCACCCTGCAGGTCTTCGTTCTCGCCCGGGGCCTCGCCCACGAGCATCCATTCAGCGCGGCGGTCACCCACGCCGAGGACCGTGTTGGTGCGGGAGTCGCTCAGGCCGCAGGCGGTGCACTGGGCCACGGCGGCTTCCAGCGCGGCCCAGTCCATGGCGGCGATGGCGGCGTCCCGGGCCAGAGCGGCCTCATCCTGCACGGCGGGTTGCGGCGACAGGGCTTCGATCACCACGGAGCGCGGCGGCGCGGCCGGGGCGGGCATCGCTACTTCGACTTCGACTTCGGCCACAGCTACGGTGGCGACCTCGACCTTGGTTTCAACCTCTACGGACGCCTCGGCCAAGCGGCGCGGCACCCATTCCGCCGGGATACCGAGCACTTCGAGGAACTGCGCGCGGCGATTCATGCGGACTCCTTGCCATCGTGCCAGGCCCGGCGCAGCACAAGCGCATCCTCGCGCCCGTTGGCCGTGGCCGGATAGTAGCCCTTGCGGCGGCCGATCTCGGCAAACCCGGCTTCCTCGTACAGCGCCAGCGCGCCCACATTGGACGGGCGCACTTCCAGCAGCATCGTGCCGAGGTTGTGGGCATGGGCGGTGGCCAGCGCCACGGCCAGCAGCAGCCGGCCATGGCCCTGCCGCTGCCGGCGCGGGTCCACGGTGATATTGAGCAGGTGCATTTCGTCGACCACCGGCATCAGCACGGCGTAGCCGACGAGCGTATTGGCTGGATCACGGAGCGTCAGGCCGACATGGCCCGATTTCAGGGAATTCTCAAAATTGCCGCGCGTCCAGGGATGGCTGTAGGCGCGCAGCTCGATATCGGCCACGGCGTGCAGGTCCAGCGCAGTCATGCGGCCGAGCCTCCAGCCATCGCCAAGCTCGGGCATGACCGGCACGGCCGGCCATTGGGGCGACTCGGGCAGCAGCGCGGCGCTCACGCGGCCTCCCCTGCGGCAGCATTCGCGGCCTTGGCGGCTTTTTCAGCTTTCTCGGCGGCAATCGCCTCGCGCTCGACGATGGTGTGGGCGACCTTGTCGCGCACATAGATCGGCATGGCGTCGGCGGCGTCGATGGTCTCGCCACGCGCCAGTGCTCGGAGGCCGATGGCCACGGCGGCGCGGGCGTCGGGCATGGCCTCGGGCATCACGCGGCTGGCCTGCGCGGCCACCTGGAGCCGTTCGCCAAACACTGTCGATCCATTGCCGGCGAGCCAGAATGCCCCATCGGGCTGCGCCACGGTTTCGGGCGGCCCCACCTGCACCGGGGTCTCCATCGACCATTCCATCGCGGCGGCGTCCCAGCGGAACGTGGCGGCATAGGTCTCGTCCATGCGGGCGTCTAGCGCCACCAGCACGCGCGTGTCCGCTGGCCACGGCGAAGTGCCGGATCGGACGCTTTCGGCGCACATCGTCAGCACATTGATGGGAATCACGGGGAGATCGGCGCCGAAGGCGAGCCCTTGCGCCACGCCGCAGGCGGTACGCAGGCCGGTGAACGAGCCGGGGCCGGCGCCAAACGCGATGGCGGCACAGTCGGCCAGCGTGATGCCGGCCTCGGCCAGCACTTCGGCCACGGCCGGCAGCACGCGCGCAGACGACCGCGCGCCCGTATGCTCATGGCGGGAGAAACACTCGAGGGCGCCGTCGGTGGCGGCGCGCCCCAGTGCGACGGAGCACCACTCGGTAGAGGTCTCGACAGCAAGAATCCAGGACATGGCGCGATTGTATCCGGAGCGCGGCCAAAGCTGAATTGGCAGGCACGCCGGCACCGTGCGCCGGCAGACCGTGCCGCCACGCGCTGACCGAAGGCTTCTTCGGTTTTTTCCGCCGCAAACGGCGCGGTGCGGCGGCTATCATCGCACTTCTACGCCCACTGATTACCCGGAGACACCATGAGCGACCTGCAGGCCCGCTTCGACCAGGCCCAAATCGACGTCAAGACCCTGAGCGAGCGTCCTAACAATATGACGCTGCTGCGCCTCTACGCGCTCTACAAGCAGGGTGCCGAGGGCGACGCCCACGGCGACAAGCCCGGCATGACCGATTTCGTCGGCCGCTACAAGTTCGAAGCCTGGGAAGCCCTCAAGGGCACCAGCCAGGACGACGCCAAGCAGAAGTACGTCGAACTGGTCGGCGAACTGCTGGCCGGCACCGCCAGCTAAGTCCCCGCCCTAGCCCTAGACCCCTGCGCCGGCCGGCAGCGGCTTCGGCCGGATGCGCCACGCGGCCAGGATCGCCGTGGCAATCACCACGCCCACGGCCAGGAAGGTTTCATCGAATGCCGCGATCCGGGCGACCGGATCGCCACCCGGCCCGAGCACCGCGCCGTGCTCCGCCAGCCGCCACTGCAGCCCCACCCCGGCCAGACTCACCCCGATCGCCCCGCCAAGCTGCCGCAGGAAGTTGATGCAGCTCGACCCCTGGGCGATCAGCGAGAAATCGACCCCACGCATCGACCCAAGTGTCAGCGACGGCAGGATAGAGCCAAGCCCGATCCGCCCGATTACCGCATAGAGCACCAGCAGCAAGTAAGGCGTCGCCATCGACCCGGTGGCCATCAGCAGGAACGACGCCGCCAGCAGGGCCAACCCGAACGACACCTGCCGGTGCGGCAGGATGTAATTGGTCAGCCGCCCCGCCACCGCGATCGTCACCGCCAGCACGATCCCGGCCGGCATCAGCACGATGCCAGCCTGCGACGGCGTATAGGCCAGCGCCATCTGCATGTAGACGGGCAGCAGGTACGTGGAACCGAACAGCCCGGCGCCATAGATGAACGCCACCACAGCCCCGGCCGAGAACTGGCGGTAGCTGTAGAGCCGCATATCCATCAACGGCTCGGGCGCGCGCAACTGCCAGACCACGAAACCCGCCAGCAGCAAGACGCCCAGCCCGGCCAGCGCCAGTCCGGCCGGCACGTTCTCGCGCATCTCCACGAGACCGTTGAGCAGCGTCACCGTGGCCACGCCGGCCAGCGCCAGTCCGCGCCAGTCCAGTGCCTTGCGTTCGCCGATCATCGCGGAGTCCACGGCCATGTAGCGGCGTGCCATCCACAGGCCGATGAGCGTCAGCGGCACCACCACGAAGAAGATCGAGCGCCAGCCGAAGGTCTCCACCAGGAAGCCGCCCACACTGGGGCCGATGGCCGGCGCCAGCACCACGCCAAACCCGAACAGGCTCAGCGCCTTGCCCTGCTCGCGTTCCTCGAACACGCGCAGGATGAAGATATTGGGCAGCGGCTGCATGATGCCGGCCGCGATGCCCTCGGCCACGCGCATGGCCAGCATCACGCCGAAGGTGGGCGAAAACCCGCCGATCAGCCCGCCCGCGCCCAGCAGCAACAGGCTGCCGACGAAGGTCCGGCGCAGCCCGAATCGGTTCAGCAGCCACGGCGTGAGCAGCATCGACAGCGTCATGGCGATCATGAAACTGGCCGCCACCCACTGCGCGCGCTCCTGGCCCAGCTGGAAATGCCGGCTCAGGTCCGGCACGGCCACGTTGACGATGGTAGATGACACGATGGACGACATCGTGCCCAGCATCAGCGTGAGCAGGATCAGCCAGCGCAGGCGCTCGCCGTAGCGGGCGCGCAGTACGGCGCGCGTCGGCCCGCCGGCCGGCTGGGCGCCCGTCACCCGAGCCGCCCGCTGTGAGCGATCTCCCGGATCTTGCGCACCGTGTCGAGGTCTGCCTCGTGGTACGCCGACTTGACGATCTCCGAATAGCGGTCGTCGCCGCTGGCATCCGTGTCGGGCAGGGTCGTTTCATAGATGAAACGCACCAGCAGCGCGCCCGGCGCGGGGGTCTCGATGCTCATCGACAGCGTGCCGCCGGCATGCTCGGCCGTGGCCGCGGTCTCGTAGCGCACTGCACGGCGTGGCTCGAATACCACGCGGTCCTGTATCGTCGCCTGGCCGAAATGCAGCACGCGGTCCAGCCAGCCATCGCCCCGCGCCAGTACCTCGGCGCGCTCCAGCCCCAGGACGAACAGCTCGGGCGACTCGGCCCGCAGCACCAGGCCCTGCCACAGCTGTTCGGCGGTCAGCGGCTCCAGCGTGGGATTGCCTGGGTCATTGATCTCCACCAGGTGTTCAAGGGGTCTGACCAAGATACGGCCAATTGGCTATCATAAGCCTTGAGGTTATATAGAACGGATGGAATCCCCTCGTAGTGATATAAGCCGGGATTTGCCAGGACCTCCCAATTGGCGAGCGCACAAAATCGCTACGGAGCGGAGAATGCCACCCCAATTTGGCGTGCTCGTTTCACCTCGTCGCCGTGCAGGTAGATCGAGGTGGTCGAAATTGACGCGTGCCGCAAGTTGTCCCGCACCGTTGTCAATTCCGCGCCGCGGGCCAGCGCATGGGTTGCATGCGTGTGCCGCATCCAGTGGGGACTGGCCTGCCGCAGCTTTTCGGCGGCAGCCGGGTGGTCGGCCTGGATCAGGTCCGCCGCTTGCGTGAAGAACCGCCGCAACACGCCCCACAGCCGCGTGCCAGTGATGCCATTGGCCGGCTCCTGGCCGAGGCCGCCGATCAAGGGGGTATGCGGGTCCCAGCGCGCCGGCGTGACCGGCAGGCCGCGCTCCCCCAGATAGCGATCGAGCGCTATGCGTGCCAACGGTGGCAGCGCCACCTTGCCCGCCTTGGCGCCCTTGCCGATCAGGTTGAGCCAGTGGTCGCCATGGGGATCGATCTCGATGCCGCCAAGCGTGGCTCCAACGAGCTCACTCGCCCGCAGCCCCGTCGCGTAGCCAAAATCCAGCACGAAGCGCAGCCGCTGCGCCGCCACGGCGTCCCAGCCGTAGGACCACTCCAGTCCGTTGGCGAGCGTACGCAGCAGCATCCATTCGCCCTCGGTGAACGCGTGCGATGTATCCAACGGCGCAGCCCGCCCGCTGCCGCGCACCTTGATACCCGCGAACGGATTGGCCAGCACATAGCGTTGTTGGATCAGCCACCGGTACATGGCCCCGAGCACCGACAAGGCATAGGCCGTTGAACGGGGTGACAGGCCCTGCGCAAACGGCCGCCATTCGGGCGAGGTGCGTGGCCGCGACGGTCCCACCCAGCGCTTGTGTGGGGTCGGCCGGCGCAGGAAACTGCGGTAGGCAATCGCGTCCTCGGTGGTGAGCGACGACAGCGGCCGCTCCCGCTCGACGATCGCCCACAGGATCAGCCGTTCGGCTTCCTTGCGATACGCTCGTTGGGTGCCCGGCGACTCGTGCAGCGCGAGCCAAGCCTGGACGGCCGCATAGTCGTTGTCCGCATTGAGGGTGCAGGTTTGCCGCGGGGCGCGAAAGGTCCCCGACGAGCCATCAACCTCGTGGGGCAGGCACAGCTGCTCCCAGGGCACGATCACCCCGCGGTCGGCTACGGCGATCAGCGCGCGGGCGCGGTCGGTGAGTTGCGGGTGCTCGGCGAAGAAGGCCTCGATCCGCCGGGCGCTCGCCGGACCCAGGCCGGGCACCGCCGTCCACCAGCGACGCCGGCGCGGAATGCGCACGGTCAGGTCCGCCAGCGTCGCGATGCCGTGCGCGCGCAGCGCCTGCACGGCACGAGGCGGCAGCCACTGCCCGATGTCGTCGACGACCTCCGGCTGCGGCGGCGGCAAGCGGCGCAGCAAGTCGACCGCTTGGCTGATTGCCTTCGCCCGCCCGACTCGCTCGGAGGCGCCGTGTTCGAACAAGGCGGCCAGGTCGTCTCGCTGCCGACGGCGCGCGAAATCGGACAACTGTCGCCGGATGTGGCCGAGGATGCCGCGCGCCGACTGGCCGCTGGCCTTGCGCTCGTTCAGGTAGCGCACCACCGCATCGCGGGCCGGCAGCCCTTCGTACCAGGCCCGTAGCGCGGCCAACGCAGCCGCATCGGGAAAACCCGCCGGATCGGCCGGTGGGGACGGAAGGGTGGCAGTCTGGCGCGCTTTCATACCAGCCAGTTTAGCTCACTGGACGTGCTATTACGATAAGAACACTTATCTCAATAGCGTCGCTATTGGCAGCGGGATCCGGCACATGGCCTAACAGTATGCCGATCTTGCTGGCATCAGCACGTGCCTCGCAGCTCGCCATGGGGGACCGGCCTCCCTAAGCTCGTG
>Ga0255338_1000500_pt1 | contig 121777 bp, 96 predicted proteins | sample MeOH1_35cm_T4_19_FD_203715 | JGI IMG/M metagenome (GOLD analysis project Ga0255338, IMG submission 203715) | Sandy soil microbial communities from University of British Columbia, Vancouver, Canada - MeOH1_35cm_T4_195 | ecosystem: Engineered > Artificial ecosystem > Sand microcosm > Unclassified... | reverse complement strand
ACTCGATCCACTCCTTGTTGATGGTGATGTCACCCTCGAAGAAGTGCATGCGCGGATGGTTGACCAGGTCGCCCAGGCGGTCCGACGACATGTCCATGCCGTAGACCTCCCACGGCGTGGTTTCCAGTATGCGGCGCGTGAGGTGGTGGCCGATGAAGCCGTTAACACCAAGAATCAGGACCTTTTTCATCGGTTTTCCTCTCTGGACTGTGCGGTAAGGATGATGGATTGAAGTGCGGATGCGGTAACCGGCGTGGCATGGTCGGCCGTGATGCCTTCCAGCAGCGTGCGGACGTGCAGGGCGCCGCCATCGCCGCAGATGGCGACGATACGGCTATCGGGACCAGTGGGACCATCGGCCACGTGCAGGCCAGGCTGGCGCGCGGCCAGCGCGGCGGCATCGGTGCGGCGTGCCTCGGCCACGATGAAGCGGCGGCCCGCCAGTTCGGTGAACGCGCCCGGATAGGGCGGCGCCACGGCGCGAATCAGATTGTAGACGGCGGACGCGGGCTGGGCCCAGTCGATGCGGCCGTCCTCCGGCCTGCGCCCGGAGAAGTAGCTGCCGTCGGCCAGCCGGTTCGGGCGCTTGGGCGTATGGCCGGCCATCATGGCCGGCAATGCGCGCCAGAGCGTCTGCTCGGCGGCCACGGTGACCTTCTCGAAGACCTGGCCGGCCGTGTCGTCGGGCAGGATCGGCACGGCGGTCTGGTCGACGATGTAGCCGGCATCGGGCTTGGCTTCCATCGCGTGCAGCGTGGCACCGGTTTCGGTCTCGCCGTGCAGCACGGCCCAGTTGACCGGCACCCGGCCGCGATACTTGGGCAGCAGCGAGCCGTGCATGTTGAACGCGCCGTGCGGGGCCAGGGCCAGCAGCCCGGCCGGGATCATCGCGCGGTAATAGAACGAGAAGATCACATCCGGCCTGGCGGCGCGCACGGCCTCGGCCACTGCCGGGTCGGCGGGGTTCTCGGCATACAGGAACGGGATGCCCAGCTCCGTGGCCGTATCGGCCACGCGGCGGAACCAGATGTTCTCGTCGGGACGATCGCGATGCGTGACGACCAGTGCCACGTCCACGCCGCGCGCGCGCAGCACGCGCAGGCAGCGGTCGCCCACGTTGTGATAGGCAAACACTACCGCGCGCACGATGTCTCCTCGGCGCTCGGCTCGGCCTGCTTCTGCGGATCGCGCTCGAGCACGGCCTGGATGCGGTAGCGCGGGCGGTCGCGCACCTCCTGGTAGATCCGGCCGACGTATTCGCCCAGCAGGCCGATGCCGAAGAGCATGATGCCCATCAGGAAGAAGGTCAGGGCGAACAGCGTGAACACGCCCTGGACTTCGGAGCCAAGCAGGAAGCGCCGCACCAGCAGTACCACGAACAGGCCGGCCGACGAGATCGACAGCAATGTGCCGATGGCCGAGAACCACTGCAGCGGCACGATCGAGAAGCCGGTCACGAGGTCGAAGTTGAGCCGGATCAGCTGATACAGCGAATACTTCGATTCCCCGGCAAAGCGCTGCTCGTGGCCCACCTCGATCTCCACCGGATTGGACGAGAACGTGTAGGCCAGCGCGGGAATGAACGTGTTGACCTCGCGGCACGCATTGATCGTGTCGATGATGTTGCGGTCATAGGCGCGCAGCATGCAGCCCTGGTCGGTCATCTTGATCTTGGTGATCCGCTCGCGCAGCTGGTTCATCGCGCGCGACGCATAGCGGCGGAACGCGGTGTCGTTGCGCTGGCGGCGGACCGTGCCCACGTAGTCGTGGCCCTCGCGCATCGCGGCCACCAGGCGCGGGATTTCCTCGGGCGGATTCTGCAGGTCGGCATCCAGCGTGATGACAATGCGGCCGCGCGTGTGCTCGAAGCCGGCCAGGATGGCCATGTGCTGGCCAAAGTTGCCGTTGAACAGGATCACGCGCGTCACGTCGGGGCGGTTGTGGAACTGCGCGGCCAGCATCTGCGCGGAGCGATCCGCGCTGCCGTCGTTGATGAAGATGACCTCGTACGATTCGCCCAGGCCATCCATGGCCGGGTAAACGCGGTCGAACAGCGCCTGCAGGCCATCCTCCTCGTTATAGACGGGGATGACGACGGAGACCTCGACGGGGGTTAGAGAGAGAGGCGTTTGCATGTTTCGCTGAGGGTTGCGCATACCCGTTCCACGTCGGTGGCATGCATGGCCGGGAACAGGGGTAGCGTGACGATGCCGCGACCGATGCGCTCGGCGTGGGGCAGCATGCCCTCGCGCCAGCCGAGCGAGCGGTAGTACGTAAACAGATGAATGGGCGGATAGTGGACGCCGGTGCCAATGCCTTGCTCGCGCAGCGCCTGCATCACGTGCGCGCGCGCCTCGGCCGGGCCGCCGCGCAGCCGCGCCGTGGGCAGCACCACCTGGAACATGTGCCAGTTGGTGGTGGCGTGAGCGGTGTCCAGCGGCTGCGGCAGCTCGATACCCAGCTCGGCCAGGCCGGCATCGGCGGCGCAGCGGAAGTAGGTGTCGGCCAGCGCGGCGCGGCGTGCGGTAATGGCGTCGAGCTTGCGCAGCTGAACCAGGCCGATCACGGCGTTGACATCGGTCAGGTTGAACTTGCCGCCCGGCTCTTCCACATCCATGCCGTCCATGCCGGTGCGGATGACACCCTGCAGGCGCAGGCGCTCGGCGCGCAGCGCCTCTTCCGGCGAGTTCATCACCAGGCAGCCACCTTCCACGGTGGTGATGTTCTTGTTGGCCTGGAAGCTGAAGCTGACCAGGTCGCCGAACGCGCCGATGCGCTGGCCGCGCCAGCGCGAGTCGATGGCCTGGGCCGCATCCTCGATCACGCGCAGGCCGTGGCGCTGCGCGATGGCGTACAGCCGGTCCATGTCCACGGGCAGGCCCGACAGGTACACCGGGATGATGGCGCGCGTGCGCGGCGTGATGGCGGCTTCCACGGCGTCGAGGTCGAGGTTGCGCGTGCGCGGGTCGATATCGACGAACACCGGCCGGGCGCCCACCGCCAGCACCACGTTGGCCGTGGCCACCCAGGTGATGGGCGTGGTGATGACTTCATCACCTGGGCCGATGTCGGCCACGCGCAGGGCGATCTCCATGGTGGCGGAGCCATTGGCGAACGTGCGCACCGGGCGGCCGCCGAACAATGCCGACAGCGCGTCCTCGAACGCCTGCATCTTCGGGCCAGAGGTGATCCAGCCTGAGGCCAGCACCTTGCCGACCTCGGCAATGGTCTCGGCGTCGATCTCGGGGCGCACGAACGGCAGGAATGGCTGGGCAGCGGTAGCGGTCATGGGCTTGTTGCGGGTTATCAGGAACGGGCGATCAGGAACACGCCGGCCAGTATCAGCAGGATTCCGGCCACGCGCAATGGGCCGATCATCTCGCCGAACAGCCACCAGGCGGCCAGCGCGTTGACCACGTAGCCCAGCGAGAGCATCGGGTAGGCGATGGAGACGTCCACCCGCGACAGGCCGACGATCCAGACCGCCACGCTCACCACGTACAGCGTCAGGCCGCCGATCACCGGCCACTGGGTCATGACCCGGAACGCGGTGTCCAGCAGCGTGGCGCGATCCAGCGTGATGACGCCCACGGCGTTCACGCCGGCCTTGAGCAGCAGTTGCGCGGCGGCGTTGAGCAGCACGCCGGTCAGGATGAAGGCAAAGGTCGAAAGCGTCATGGCGCGGGTTTCGGTTCCGGAGTCTGTGCCGGCGCCGTGGCGCCAGGCGGGGGGAAGTTGCTGACCACGACGCGGCGGAGATCGCGCGCCACGACATGCATCGGGACTTGCCGCGCCGCCAGTTGGCCATAGACCTCCGGCGACATGATGCCCATGGCCGGGCGCCCGTCGCGCCAGCGGGCGATAAACCCGTCCAGCGTCGGTATCCACTGGTCCGGCGCTTGCTGGACGCCGAACTCCAGCTCGTCGGGCGCTTCCACCATGGTCAGCGTGTGGCCCAGGTAGAACGGCAAGGTGTGATCCAGGAGCCGCACGCCATACAGCGGCATGTCGTCCTTCAGCACGGCGCGGATGGCGGGCACCAGGTCGGCGCCGGACGCCCGCCGGCCCATGGTTTCGTGTCCCATCAGGCCGATCGTGCAGGTCAGGAACATGGCCAGCGAGAACGCCGTGATGCTCGGAAACAGGCCGTGCGAACGCAGCAGCCGGCGCGCCAGCGCCATGCCGCCCAAGAGTACGGCAAACGCGACGCCCGTGTACACGGAAAACGCGCGAAACACCTCGTTGGGGTTGGACGGGCGGTCCAGCGCGGCCACGAACGGCGTGGCGGCCAGGCCCGCCACGGCCAGCACCATCACCGCGTTGACCTGGCGCCGCCACGACCGTTCGTCGATCTGGTCCAGCGCCACGCCGGCCAGCATGGCCAGCGCGGGGAAGATCGGCACGATGTAGCCGGGCAGCTTCGACCCCGACAGGCTGAAGAAGACGAAAATCGCCGCGGCCCAGATCAGCGCCATCAGCGCGGGCTGGAACGGCTTGCCGCCGGCGCCGCGCACCGCGCCCGCGCGTTCGCGTACCGTGGCCCACATGCGGGGCGTCAGGCCCAGCCACGGCAGGAATCCCAGCAGCAGCAACGGCACGAAGTACCATGGCGAGCCCGTGCGCGAATGCGTGGTGGACGTATAGCGGTCCCAGTGCTCGTGGATGAAGAAGAAATGCGGGAATTCGGGGTTGCGCGTCGAGATCAGCCAGAACCACGGCACCGTCACCACCAGCATCGCCACAATTCCGGACGCCAGGTGCAGGCGGCGCCACAGGCCGAAATCGCGCGTGAGTACGGTATAGACCACGAGCACCAGGCCCGGCAGCGCGATGCCGACCAGGCCCTTGGTCAGGATCGCCACGCCCATGGCGACCCAGCAGGCCAGCATCCAGCCGCGCCGCGCGGCGGGCGAGGCCTCGGGGTGCTGGGCCAGCATCATGAAGGCCAGCACGCAGGCCAGGGCGCCGGACAACGTCATGTCCAGCGAGTTGAAGTGGCCGGCAATGCTCCACATCGGCGCGGCAAGCAGCGCCAGGCCGGTCAGCAGGCCGGCGCGCGCGCCAAACCAGCGCGTGGCCGCGAGCACCGAGGCCCCCAGGCCGACGATGGCGGACAGCGCCACGCACAGCCGCGCCTGCCAGTCGCCCACGCCGAACAGCTCATAGGCCAGCGTGGTGACCCACATATGGAATGGCGGTTTTTCGAAGTATTTCAGCGCGTTGTAGCGGATCGTCACCCAATCGCCACTGGCAAACATTTCCCGCGAGATCTCGGCATAGCGGCCTTCGTCCGGGCGCAGCAGATGGCGGGCATCGAGCGTGCCAAACCAAACCAGCAGAATTGCGATGACGACCAGGGCAATCATGCCGAGGGGCAGCCCGGCATAGCGCGAGGGCGTGGAACTACGCATAAATCTCCTGAGATGGCCCTGTCGAAGCGATGCGGCGAGGCGCGCTCCGGCTGTGCAGCGAGCACCACATAACGCCGCAAGGCACGATTTGGTGGACACGGATATGCCCGCAACCGCGCAGCGGGGGCCGGGTTCCAACGGGTGTCGCCTGGCCGTGGCGGGTGTCCAGCGGCACGGGCGCGCAATGTTATCACGAGGCCGCTGGCCTCCCGTCGCCGGGGCATTCCGCATGTGCCGGATTCGCGCAATACTGGCACCCTCGGCACCCGCGCAGGCAACAGCCTTGCGCGGGTGCCAAAAAGTCAGGAAACGACGATGAAAATGGCCTTGGTCAGCCTGCTCTGTCCCATCTCGCTGTTAGTGGCGAATACATCATATTCGCAGCCAGTGGCGCCATCCGCCGACGCCGCGCCCGTTGCCGGCGTGTCGCCCGTGCCGATGCCTGCGGGCGCCGCGCTGTGCGACGCGCCGTGGTTTCGCTCCGGCGCGCGGGTGCAGATGGAGGGCGACGGCGACATGCCGATGTCCATCACGATGACGCTGCGCGACGTCATGCGCACCGCACGCGGCTGCAGCGCGCAGCTGGAGGTGCGCTCGAAGTCGGCGCTGTCGGCGCTGATGGGGCCGCCGGTGGTCATGGACCAGGTGCACGAGATCAACATCGACCGCAGCAGCGCCACGGCGCGGACGCGCATCGACAGCCGCAACGCGGTGATCAACGCGCGCGCCCGCTATGCGCGGATGTTCGGCGAGGCATCGTTCACGGGCAGCGGAGTCTTCAACTATGCCGGCGTGGAGATCAAGGAAGGCGTCATGCTTGAGGGCGAGACATTCCAGTCCAGCGTAGCGCTGAAGATCTACCCGCTCGGCTCGGACGAAGTGGTCGGCACCATGCAGGCGCTGCATGCGTCGATCATCGTTGGCGCGCGGCAGGTGGGGCGGCGCCAGACCATCAACACGGTGATGGGGCGCAAGGAATGCATGCCGATCACCTACGAGAAGCGGACCTCGCTGGGCCCGCTGATGGTGGGGGACGAAATCCTGCAGCTCGAGCCGAGCGTGCTGCACGTGACCGACTGGTACTGTCCGGCCGAGGCGTTCGTGCTGCGCACCGAGATCCGACATAACAACGTGGTGCAGCGCGTGGATGTGACCGCGCTGGAGTTGGAGGCCGATACCTCGGCGTCGCGCTGACGCACCAAAAGGGAAGCGCCAAAAGCAAACACCCCAGGCGCGGCGCCTGGGGTGTTTGTCTTACTGTGGCGTGTGAATCACTTCGCCGCAGTGGCCTTCTTGGTCTTCTTGGTTTTCTTGTCCGTCTTGGGCTGGCCGGACTGGTCGACGAGGTCGGCCCGCGTGCTCTTGTTGGCGCCCTGGCTGTACGGATCGAACTTGTCGCCGGACTTGGCGCCCTGGCTGTATGGGTCGAACTTGTCGCCCGACTTGGCGCCCTGCGAATACGGATCGAACGACTTCTTGTCCTGCGCGACAGCCGCCACGGAGGCGGCGGCCAGGCCCAGCGCAACAGCGGTGGCGATGATCTTGTTCATGGATTCTCCTGATGGGTGCCGCTTTCCGGCGGTTCGCGTTTTGCGGGCCTACCGAACGGTAAACCGCATGTAAGCCTCGCCCGGGCCAGTGTGTCCAAGGCCGGGGAGGCCGTCAACTCAGGGGTTCTCCGGGGGGCACTAATGTGTCAGCCGGGAGCCGTCGTATGCCATGAGCGCCCAGACCACGAGGAAGGGTGCGGAGCATAGGATGCGGGTTCGCGGGCGAAAACTCTTGGCCAGGAGCGCCCAAAACGCAAGAACACTTGTCGTCCATAATGCCATGGACGCAATCAGATAGTTTCGCTGGGAGTCATAGGTCCACATCTCGGCTGCCGGGCCTTCCCACCCAAACGGGTATTCATGGGGCGCCGTCCACGCGCCCCAGATTTCAATGGGTTCGATCAACATCACCAGAACAAGAGTGATGCCGTACAAAACCTTAATAGCGGACTTCCAGTTCCATGTCTTTGGCATAGTACATAAACTCTTTTGCGAAAGCGTTCATTGAACTTGTGAGGTCTATACAGCCAGCCGATCCCGCAAACCAGCCTCCATGAATGGTGAAGTTGCTTCGGCCATGAAGAATCGTTCCAGGCATGGGTCGCAGGCCAACGCGCCGCCGTCCCCAAGCTACTGAGCAACCCGGCCAGCGACCCGCATCGATGCTGAGATATTTGAAGACACATGCGGCACGGTTGAATATATTTGTTTCCTCCCACTTCTGAAAATCGCCCTGCAGTGCTAAATACCGGCCCTCCGGAAGCGGCCCTTTATTTAGGTGTGTTTGATAATCCTTGGTATTAAAGCCTGGGGTTCCCGACGTCGCCGCCCATTGCTTACTAGTCTTTCCATCCTCGATCCATTTCAGAGACCTGCCATCGAAAAGTAACTTGGCCCGCCGTCGTTCAATACGCCAGGCAACTCCCTCCATATCCAATAGCTCGATAATCTGACGCGGAGTTGGTGTCTTGCCGAGCAGCCGGTAACCGAACCTCTCGCGAACAAGTTCTTCCAGGTCCCGTCGAAGAAAATGATTGTTCCTGATTTCGTTTTCCATGCGCTTGTCCGAGCAGTAGTGTTGAGCCTGATAAAGGTTCTACGCTCGCACTGACCGAGAGGTCTATCAGACACTTCGGAAAGTGGCCGGTGCCTTGATATCAATCATGTCAGGTTGCCAGGGGCTAATCGCTGGCGACGCACTAAACTGGTTACACCCGTAACCTCCCGCGCACCACGTTGAATGCACCGGCAAGGTACAATGCGTCCACTTTTTGTATTGTTCTCATAACAAATGGGCCCCCGTCCTTCCCGTCTGGCGTGCGTTGATGCGCTGAAGGCGGTCAGCTCGCAGCTGATCGTGTTGCACCATCTGGCCTTCTACGGGCCGATGTCCGATGCCGCGCAGTCCCTGGCGCCCGGCCTCATCGGCTGGCTGGCCGACTATGCACGGATTGCCGTGCAGGTCTTCCTGGTCATCAGCGGCTTCCTGGCCGCCCGCAGCCTCGCGCCGGGCGGCTATCTGACCGCCACCAGCCCGCTGGCAACCATCTGGCGCCGCTATCAGAAACTGGTGGTTCCCTATGCGGCCGCCATCCTCGTGGCCATTGCTGGCGCCGCCATCGCGCGCGCCTGGATGACGCACGATTCCATTCCGGCCGCGCCGCACGTGACACAGTTCCTCGCGCATATCCTGCTGCTGCATAACATCCTCGATGTGGACGCGCTGTCCGCCGGCGTCTGGTATATCGCCATCGATCTGCAATTGTTCGCCCTGCTGGTCGTGGCGCTATGGGCGGCGCGCGCCATGCCGCGCAAGATCCTGCCGTGGGGGGTGCTGGCGGTGGCCGGGCTGGCCGTGGCGTCGCTGTTCTGGTTCAACCTAGATGCCAACTGGGATGTGTGGGCGATCTACTTCTTCGGCGCCTATGGCATGGGCGTGCTGGCGTACTGGGCGTCCAACCCGGAGCGCTCGCCGATGGCGCTGATCACGCTGGCCACCGTGGGCACGGCCGCGCTGGTCGTGGATTTCCGCCTGCGGATCGCGGTGGCATTGGTCACGGCGCTGCTGCTGGCCGTCGCGCGCCGTGGCGAATGGCTGGAGCATCGGCCCGGCGGCCGGCTTTCGGCCTATTTCGGCAAGATTTCCTATTCGGTGTTCCTGGTCCACTTTCCGGTCTGCCTTGTGGTCAACGCCGCGGTTTCGCAACTGGCGCCGGGCCAGCCGCTGCTGAACGGGCTCGGCATGGTCGCGGCATGGATGGCCAGCAACGTGGCCGGCGCGGTGTTCCATCGCTACGTGGAATCCGTCGATGTGCTCCGTGTACTGCGTGAGGCACTCTGGCCGGCGCGCGAGAAGTCCGTGACGTCCAAGGCCTGACGCCAGGCATCTTCGCCATGTAAAAACGGCACGCCATCCCTTGTGGGCGCGTGCCGTTTTTGCATTTTTGCACCAGTCACATCCCCTTGGCTTCCGTGGCGGCACTGTCCCGGTGCGTTCGGCGCGTCACCCACCGTAACAACCCCACTTGGGCGATGGCACGAACGTTGCCTACTATGGAGATATAAACCTGACCATTTGGTCAGGATTCCTGATTCCGGGGCATTTCCGGGAAGAGGCTGACATGTCCGACCATATCGTCCTGACCTCGCATGCGCGCCGTGACAAGCCGGCCGAGCCGATCCACTGGGGCGCGCCCACGGCTGCCGAGCGGGGCCCGGTCATCGCCAGCCTGACGGACCCCACGCGCCGCAACGTGATCGGCACCCATGCCGGCGCCTACGCGATCTACCGCGCGCTGGCCGTGGCGTCGGGCAGCCTGCAGCGCGCGCATCGCCCGGACCTGACCGATACCGCGCCCGCCGAATCCATCGGCCCGCACGCGCAATGGGGCGACCCGGACGAGATCGTGTCGCTGGACCCCTGGGGCCACCTGGTCTCCACGGTATTCGCCGACCGCATTGCCGCCGGCGTGGACATTCGCCCGACGATCGCCGTCACGCGCGCCCATATCAATATGCCGGAGCTGATGGCGGCCATTGCCGCGGGCCGGCTGGTGCCCGACGGCGAGATCCTGCATGCCAATGGCGATGTGCGCGTGACCAAGGCCGCAGTGGACCCGGTCTGGTACCTGCCCGGCCTGGCACGCCGCTTCGATATCAAGGAAAGCAACCTGCGCCGCAGCCTGTTCGAGCAGACCGGCGGGATGTTTCCCGAACTCGTGACGCGGCCCGATCTCAAGGTGTTCCTGCCCCCTATCGGCGGCATGACGCTGTATTTCTTTGGCGACGTGGCCAAGCTGGGCCGGCCCGAGACGCGCGTGGCCTGCCGCGTGCACGACGAATGCAATGGTTCCGATGTGTTCGGATCGGATATCTGCACGTGCAGGCCGTACCTGGCACACGGCATCGAGGTGTGCATCGAGATGGCGCAGCAGGGCGGCGTGGGCCTGGTGGTCTATAACCGCAAGGAGGGCCGCGCGCTGGGCGAGGTGACCAAGTTCCTGGTCTATAACGCGCGCAAGCGCCAGGTGGGCGGCGACCGCGCCGAGACCTACTTCGCGCGGACCGAATGCGTGGCGGGCGTGCAGGACATGCGTTTCCAGGAACTGATGCCCGATGTGTTCCATTGGCTGGGCATCCGGCGGATCGATCGCTGGGCGTCCATGAGCAACATGAAGCATGGCGCGCTGACCGCGCAGGGCATCGAGGTGGTGGAGCAGGTGGCCATCCCCGAGGCGCTGATCCCGGCCGATGCGCGCGTGGAAATCGATGCAAAGGTGGCGGCGGGCTACTTCACGCGGTACACGCCGCCTGATGCCGACGAACTCGCCCTGGCAAAGGGCAGGGGGTTGAACGAATGAACCAGTTTCCCGAAGGAGGACAGACCGCACGGAACGATGGCGATGGCAGCGGCTGGCACACGCCGGTGCCGCCGGACCATCCCGCCTCGGCGCTGTTGAGCGCCCAGGCCGTGCGCACCCATTGCGCCACGGTGACCGAATTCGTGGCGTCGGGCGAGTCTGCGCTCTTTACGTGGCATCCGGATCGCGTGCACGCCATTGCGGACTATGTGGCGGCCACCATCCGGCGCCGCTATCGAAACCTGCAGGTGCCCTATCACAGCCGCTGGCGCCATTTCGAGAGCGGCGGCCCCGGCGAGGAAAAGCTCGACCGCTGGCAGATCCTGTGCGAGCGGGCCGGCATGTCCGGCGCCGACCATTGCGAGGAACGCGCGCGCATCGGCATCGACCTGGTGATCCCGAGCGTGCTGCTCGATGCCGGCGCGGGGCCCGACTGGCGCTATCGCGATCCGGCCAGCGACCTGATGCTGACGCGCTCGGAAGGGCTTGGCGTGGCCAGCTTCGACCTGTTCGCGCGCGGCGGCTTCTCGGCCGAGCCCGGCGATCCGCTGCGTGCCGATGGCGAGCGGCTGGCGCGCATCGATGCCTCCACCATCGCCACCGCGTTCCAGGTGGCCGCGCACAACCCGCTGGTGGGGCTGGAAGGCCGTGCGGGCCTGTTGCGCCGGCTTGGCGAGGTGGTGCAGGCCACGCCGGCCGTGTTCGGCCACCCCGCGCGGCTGGGCAACCTCTACGACTACCTGGCCGCGCATGCGCACGAGGGCCGCATCGAGGCCAGCTTCGTGCTGCGCACGCTGCTGGTGGCGCTGGGGCCGGTCTGGCCGGGCCGCATCCAGCTCGAGGGGGTTTCGCTGGGCGACTGCTGGCGCCATCCGGCGGCGCCGGACGGGCTGGTGCCGTTCCACAAGCTGACCCAGTGGCTCACTTACTCGCTGCTGGAACCGCTGGAAGACGCGGGGCTCACGGTGACCGGGCTCGATGCGCTGACTGGCCTGCCCGAGTACCGCAACGGCGGATTGCTCTACGACTTCGAGCTGATGGTGCCGCGCGACCCCGCGTTCGCCGCCGCCACGCACACCGTGGGTGAGCCGGTGATCGTGGAATGGCGCGCGCTGACGGTGACGGGGCTGGACCTCGTGGCCGACGCGGTGCGCCAGGCGCTGGGTCTTTCAGCCGCCGCGTTCCCGCTGGCGCGTGTGCTGGAAGGCGGCACGTGGGCGGCGGGCCGGCGGATTGCCGCGCAGCGCCGGCCCGGCGGCCCGCCGCCTTTCGCCATCCAGAGCGACGGCACGGTGTTCTGACGAAAAGAGATTTCCCAAGGAGCGCACCATGAACGACCTGTCCGCCGTGCCCTCGGCCGAGGAGACTTTTGCCGAGACCGAATCGACCCCGTCAGCGATGGTGCTGGTGGTCAACCACCCGCTGGTCCAGCACAAGGTCACGCTGGCGCGCAGTGAAGAGACCACCACCGACAACTTCCGCCGCCTGGTGCGCGAGATCAGCCAGCTGCTGACCTACGAGGCCACGCGCGACCTGGCGATGGAGACCATTTCCATCAAGACGCCGATCGCGCCGATGGCGTCGTCGCCGGTGCTCTCCGGCAAGAAGCTGTGCCTGGTGTCGATTCTGCGCGCGGGCAATGGCTTCCTGGACGGCATGCTTGAACTGCTGCCGGCGGCGCGCGTGGGCCATATCGGGCTGTACCGCGACCCGGAGACGCTGGAGCCCATCGAGTACTACTTCAAGATGCCGGAAGATATCCACGAGCGGCTGGTGATCGTGGTGGACCCGATGCTGGCCACCGGCAATTCGGCCATCGCGGCGCTGAACCGGCTCAAGGAGGCGGGCGTGACGACCATGAAGTACGTCTGCCTGATCGCGTCGCGGCCGGGGCTCCAGGCGCTGCGGGCGGCCCATCCGGACGTGGCCATCGTCACGGCCGCCATCGACGAGCAGCTGAACGAGCACGGCTACATCGTGCCCGGTCTTGGCGACGCCGGCGACCGGCTGTACGGCACCAAATAATGGACGGGCTGGTCGCGCCGGGCGTGCGCGAGGCGGCAGGCCGCATCCGGCAGGAAAACGAGGCGCTGATCCTGGGCGCGGCCGAGCATGTCTTTGCGCGCGCGGGATTCGCGGGCGCCACCATGGCGGAGATCGCCGTGCGCGCCGGCGTGCCGAAGTCGAACCTCCATTACTACTTCCGCACCAAGCAGGCGCTGTACCGGGCCGTGCTGGCGCACACGCTGCAACTGTGGCTGTCCGAGACTGACATCATCAACGCCGAGCATGCGCCCCATGTGGCGCTGGAGGGGTATATCCGCGCCAAGATGCGACTTTCGGCCAGTTATCCCGATGCGTCGCGCGTGTTCGCCAATGAACTGCTGCATGGCGCGCCGGAGATCGGTGGCGTGCTGCGCGACACACTCCGCGAACTGGTGGCGCGCAAGGCGATGGTGATTCGCGCGTGGATTGCCAGCGGACAAATGGCGCCCGTGGACCCCCGCCATCTGTTCTTCACGATCTGGGCGGCCACGCAGACCTATGCCGATTTCGAGGCCCAGGTCTGCGCCGTGCTGGGCGTGAGCCGGCTCGATGCGCAGGATTTCGAGCAGGCTACCGAGCATCTGGTGGCGTTGCTGTTGCGCGGTTGCGGGCTCGAGCCAGGGCCCGGACCGGAGCCGGAGCCGGAACGCGATACGGCGCGCGACACGGCGCGTGATACGGCCTGACGCCGGTCGGAGAAGAAGAATTCCAACGCAGTACTCGATCACGCGCAACGACGCGAAAGGGGAGTGAAGTCATGCACATCGAACGCTATCGCCGCACCTGGCTGAAGATTGCGGCGGCGGGGGTCGCGCTGGCCGCCATTGGCGCCATGCCGCTGGCCCACGCGCAGAGCAAGGTCAAGGTGGCCGCGGTCTACACGGTGCCGGTGGAGCAGCAGTGGGTGTCGCGCATCCACAAGGCACTGAACGAGGCCAAGGGACGCGGCGAGATCGACTATGTGTTCTCGGAAAGCGTGTCGAATGCGGACTACGAGCGCGTGCTGCGCCAGTATGCGGAGCAGGGCTCGGGGCTGATCGTGGGCGAATCGTTCGCCGTGGAGGCCGCCGCGCGCAAGGTGGCCAAGGACTATCCGAAGACCGCGTTCCTGATGGGTTCGTCGGGCAAGCCGCAGGCGCCCAATTTCTCGGTGTTCGACAACTACATCCAGGAGCCGTCGTACCTCACCGGCATGATCGCGGGCGGGATGACCAAGACCAACCACATCGGCATGGTCGGCGGCTACGCCATTCCCGAGGTGAACCGGCTGATGCACGCGTTCATGGCGGGCGCGCGCGAGATCAACCCGAAGGTGAAGTTCACGGTGAGCTTCATCGGTTCCTGGTTCGACCCGCCCAAGGCCAAGGAGGCCGCGTTCGCGATGGTCGACAAGGGCGCCGATGTGCTTTATGCGGAACGTTTCGGGGTGTCCGACGCCGCCAAGGAGCGCGGCAAGCTGGCCATCGGCAACGTGATCAACACGCAGCCGCAGTATCCGGCCACGGTGGTGGCCTCGGCGCTGTGGAACATGGAGCCGACGATCGGCGCGGCGCTGGCCAAGGTGCGCGCCGGGCAGTTCAAGAGCGAGGACTACGGCCAGTTTTCGCTGATGCAGCACAAGGGTGCCGAGCTGGCGCCGCTGGGCACGTTCGAGGGCAAGGTGCCGGCCGATGTGATGGCCAAGGTCAGGGCGAAGGAACGCGCGATCCTGGACGGCAAGACCACGGTCAAGGTGGTGGAGACGGAGCCGAAGTCCACGCCGTGACGGCCGGTTTGCTCCCCTCTCCCGCGAGCGGGAGAGGGGAGACAACACTCGAACATTCATCGATGTCGATTTCCCCGCCCATCCTTCGCGTCTCCCACATCACCAAGCGTTTCGGCCCGCTGACGGCCAACGATGACATCTCGCTCGACCTGCAACGGGGCGAGGTGCTGGCCCTGCTCGGCGAGAACGGCGCCGGCAAGAGCACGCTGGTCAATATCCTGTTCGGCCATTACGTTGCCGACGCCGGCACCGTCGAGGTGGATGGCGTCGCGCTGCCGCCGGGCAATCCGCGCGCCGCGCTGGCGGCCGGCGTGGGCATGGTGCACCAGCATTTCACCCTGGCCGACAACCTCTCCGTGCTCGACAACATCCTGATCGGCACCGAACCGCTCTGGCGCTGGCGCCAGCAGCGCGCCGCCGCGCGGGCCCGCGTGCAGGCGCTGGCCACGCGTTTCGGCCTGGCCGTGCAGCCCAACGCCCGCGTGGGCGCGCTGTCCGTGGGCGAGCGCCAGCGCGTGGAGATCGTCAAGGCGCTGTATCGCGGGGCCCGTGTCCTGATCCTCGACGAACCCACCGCCGTGCTGACGCCGCAAGAGGTGGACAGCCTGTTCTCCACGCTCGCGCAACTGATTGCCGAAGGCTTGTCCGTCATCTTTATCAGCCACAAACTGGACGAAGTACTACGCGTCTCGCACCGCGTGGCGGTGCTGCGCGGCGGCAAGCTGGTGGCGATGCGCGCCGTGGGCGAGACCGGCAAGCAGGAGCTGGCCGGGCTGATGGTCGGACACCGCGTGGAAATGCCCACGCGCGATGCCGTTGGCGCGCCCGGCGCGCTGGTCGCCACGCTCAGCCGTGCCAGCGTGGCGCCGGCCAGCGGCCGCGTGGCCCTGCACGGCGTCACGCTGGCGCTGCACGCGGGCGAGATCGTTGGCATTGCGGGGGTGTCAGGCAACGGCCAGGTCACGCTGGCCGAGCTGATGAGCGGCATGCTGGCGCCGTCGTCGGGCAGCGTGACCGTGGAGGGCGTCGACCTGCCCGCCGAGCCCCGGCGCTGGATTGCCGCCGGCGTGGCGCGCGTGCCCGAAGACCGCCACGCGGAGGGCGCCGTGGGCGACCTCGCGGTCTGGGAGAACGCCGTGGCGGAGCAGCTTGGCAACCCGGCATTCGTGCGCGCCGGCGTGATCCGGAGCGGCCCGGCGCGGCGCTTCGCGGCGGGCCTGGTCAGGAAGTTCGATGTGCGCGGCGGTGGCATCGACGCGCCCACGCGCACGCTGTCCGGCGGCAACATGCAGAAACTGATCCTCGGCCGCGCGCTGTCCGTGCGCGGCGCGCAAACGCCACGGCTTGTGATCGCCAGCCAGCCCACATGGGGCCTGGACATCGGCGCGGTGGCCTACGTGCATCGCCAGTTGCTGGAGGCCGCCGCGGCGGGCGCCGCCGTGCTGCTGATCTCCGAAGACCTGGATGAACTGCTGTCGCTGGCCGACCGCATCGCCGTCATCCACGGTGGCCGGCTCACGCCGGTGCGGCCCGCGTCGGCATGGAGCCTGGGCACGCTGGGCCTGGCGATGGCCGGCGCCGAACACGCCCCCGGGCACCCGGACGCGGAGGTGGCCCATGCGGCTTGAAGCACGCACCACGGTGTCGCGCACCGCGCTGGTGGCCGCGCCGTTCGGCGCCATCGTCGCCACGCTGCTGATCTGCGCGGTGCTGGTGGCCTGGGCCGGAGCGCCGGTGGGCCGCGCGTACCTGTTGCTGCTGGAAGGCGGATTCGGCTCGCGCTTCGCGTGGTCCGAGACCCTGACCCGCGCCACGCCGCTGATGCTGACCGGCCTGGCCGTGGCGGTGGCGTTCCGCACGCGGCTGTTCAACATCGGCGCCGAAGGGCAGTTGTACCTCGGGGCGCTGGCGGCCGTGGCCGTGGGCGGGCAGGTCGATGGCGCCGCCGCGCCGTGGGCCGCCGCGCTGCCCAACGGGCTGCTGTTCGGCCTGATGGTGGCGGCCGGCATGCTGGCCGGCGCGTTGCTGCTGCTGGTGCCCGCGCTGCTGAAGCTGCGGCTTGGCGTGGACGAGGTGGTGACCACGCTGCTGCTTAACTTCATCGTGCTGCTGGGCGTGTCGATGATGCTCGACGGACCCATGAAAGATCCGCTGGCGATGGGCTGGCCGCAGTCGGTGGCGCTAGTGCCCGAGCTGGAGCTGACGCGGCTGCTGGAACGCTCGCGCGTGCACAGCGGGCTGCTGATCGCCGTGGCACTGGCGGTGCTGCTTTGGGCCGTCAACCGCTTCACCGTGTTCGGCCTGCAGATGCGTGCCGTGGGCGCCAACGCGCGCGCGGCGGCGTTCGCGGGCATGCCGGTCGCGCGCGTGACCCTGCTGGCGGCTGTGCTGTCCGGCGCACTCGCGGGGCTGGCGGGCGTGGTGGAGGTGGCCGGCCGCACGGGCTACCTGACGCTCGATATCTCGCCCGGCTATGGCTACGCGGGGGTGGTCATCGCCATGCTGGCGGGGCTGCATCCGATGGGCGTGATTGCCGCGTCGGTGTTCGTGGCCGGCGTGCTGGTGGGCGCCGATGGCATGAGCCGCGCGGTGGGCGTGCCCAATGCCATCGCCGATGTGATCGTGGCCGTGGCGCTGCTGACCATGCTGGTGGCCACCATGCTCACGCGCTACCGCGTGCGCCTTGACCGGATCGGGAGGGCCGCCTGATGGAACTGCTCGATATCGTGAGCGGGGCGCCGTTCTGGATTGCCGTGCTGCGCGTGGCCACGCCGCTGATCTTCGGCACGCTGGGCGTGCTGCTGTGCGAGCGCGCCGGCGTGCTCAACCTCGGCATCGAAGGCATCATGGTGGCCGGCGCGTTCTCCGGCTGGCTGGCCGTCTACCTGGGCGCGCCGCTCTGGGGCGGCGTGGCGGTGGCGGCGGGCGTGGGGCTGGCGTTCGGGCTGCTGCATGGCTGGCTGACCGTGTCGATGGCGTTGTCGCAGCATGTGGCGGGGCTCGGCGTGACGATGCTGGCCACGAGCTTGTCGTACTACGCGTACCGGCTGAACTTTGCGCAGGTGTCGTCGCCACCGACGATCACCCCGTTCGCGCCGATGGCCGGGTGGGCGCAGGTGCCGGTGATCGGCCCGGTCATGGCCGCCGAGACCGCGCTGACGCTGCTGGCGCTGTGCACGGCGCCGCTGATCGCGTGGCTGCTCTATCGCACGCCGCTGGGGCTGGCGCTGCGCATGGTCGGCGAGAACCCCGCGGCGGCCGAAGGGCAGGGCATTCGCGTGGCGGCGGTGCGGATCGGTGCGATCATGGCGGGGTCCGCGCTGATGGCCGTGGGTGGCGCCTTCCTGACGCTGTCGGCGTTCAACGCGTTCTTCTTCAATATGATCAACGGGCGTGGCTGGATCTGCGTGGCGCTGGTGATATTCGCGTCGTGGCGGCCGGGCCGGGCGCTGCTTGGCGCGCTGCTGTTCGCCGCGTTCGACGCGCTGCAACTGCGGCTGCAACAGGGTGGCGCGAGCCTGCCCGGCCTGCCGCCGCTGCCTTACCAGGTCTACCTGATGCTGCCCTATGTCCTGTCGATCCTGGCGCTGGTGCTGGTGGCGCGCCGCGCCGCGTATCCGCAGGCGCTGATGAAGCCGTACCGCAAGGGCGAGCGCTGAGCCGGCCCCCTATATATATAGATAGACGAGAGGTTTCTCATGTTCGACCTGATCCTGCGCCGCTGCAGCCTGCCCGATGGCCGCACCGGCATCGATATCGGCATTGCCGGCGGCAAGATTGCCGCCGTGGAACCGCGCCTGGCCGCGACGGCGGGCGAGGAGATCGACGCCGCTGGCCAGCTTGTCACGCCGCCGTTCGTCGACGCGCACTTCCACATGGACTCCACGCTGTCTTACGGCCTGCCGCGCGTGAACCAGTCGGGCACGCTGCTCGAGGGCATCGCGCTGTGGGGCGAACTGAAGCCGCTGTTGACCCAGGAGGCGCTGGTGGAGCGCGCGCTGGCCTATTGCGACTGGGCGGTGGCCAAGGGGCTGCTGGCCATCCGCTCGCACGTGGATGTGTGCGATCGGCGCCTGCTGGCCGCCGAGGCGCTGTTGCACGTGCGCGAGCGCGTGAAGCCGTACCTCGACCTGCAACTGGTGGCGTTTCCGCAAGACGGCGTGCTGCGCGCGCCCGACGCGCTGGACAACCTGCGCCGCGCGCTGGGGATGGGCATGGACGTGGTCGGCGGCATTCCGCACTTCGAACGGACCATGGCCGATGGCGCGGCGTCGGTGACGCTGCTGTGCGAGGAAGCCGCCGCGCGGGGCCTGCGCGTGGACATGCATTGCGACGAGAGCGATGACCCGATGTCGCGCCATATCGAGACGCTGGCCAGCGAGACCGTGCGGCTGGGCCTGCAGGGCCGCGTCACGGGATCGCACCTGACGTCGATGCATTCGATGGACAACTACTATGTGTCGAAGCTGCTGCCGCTGATGCGCGAGGCCGGCGTGGCCGCCATCGCCAATCCGCTGATCAATATCACGTTGCAGGGCCGGCACGACACCTATCCCAGGCGGCGCGGCATGACGCGGGTGCCGGAACTGCTGGCGGCGGGGGTGCCGGTGGCGTTTGGCCATGACTGCGTGATGGACCCGTGGTACAGCCTGGGTACTGGCGACATGCTGGAGGTGGCCCACATGGGCCTGCACGTGGCCCAGATGACGGGCCAGGACGCCATGCGCGCGTGCTTTGCCGCAGTGACCGAGACCCCGGCGAAGATCCTCGGGCTGGAGGGCTATGGTGTGGCGCCCGGCTGCCGGGCGGACCTGGTGCTGCTGCAGGCGCGCGATCCGGTGGAGGCCATCCGGCTGCGCGCCACGCGGCTGGTGGTGCTGCGCGGGGGCAAGGTGGTGGCGCGCACGCCGCCGGCCACGGCCACGCTGGCGCTGGAAGGCCGGCCGGCGCAAGTGGATTTCCGGTTGGGTTAGATTTTTTTCGATAGCCTGTTGACAGGCAGCTGCCGGGTCAGCATAATCTCTTTCTTCGCAACGCCGCAGAAAAGCAGCGAAACGAAGCCCAGATGGCGGAATTGGTAGACGCACTAGGTTCAGGTCCTAGCGGTGGCAACACTGTGGAGGTTCGAGTCCTCTTCTGGGCACCAGATTTATGAAAGCCCCGCGCAAGCGGGGCTTTCTTCGTTTACGCGATGTTTTCTCCCCTCTCCCGCAAGCGGGAGAGGGGAGAAAAAACCTGCGGATCAGTGCTGCGCCGTGCTCAGGCCGGTCTCCATCGGTTCGCGCATCATTCCCGGCGCATGCCGCACGCAGTTGCGCCCGTTCGCCTTGGCCTCGTACAGCGCCGCATCGGCCGCCGCGAACAGCACATCCCAGTGCCGCTGCCCGCGCGGCCCCATCGCCACGCCAAAGCTGCCCGTGACCCTGATCCGCACGCCGTCGGGCAGGCGGGTCACGTGGTTGGCTATCGCCAGCCGCAACGACTCGGCCAGCGCCAGCGCCTTGCTGCCATGGGTGGCCGGCATCAGGATGGCGAACTCCTCGCCGCCGAATCGCGCCGGCACGTCTGGCGCCGAGACCTGCGCGCGGATCAGGTCGGCAATCTGCCGCAGCACCATGTCGCCGGCCGGGTGGCCGTACCGGTCGTTGATGGCCTTGAAATCGTCCAGATCCATCAGGACCAGGCCGACCGATTCGCGCCCGTGGGCGCTGCCGTCGTCCGCCTGACCGATCTGGCCAAGCCCGGCGTAGCCGGCATCGAGCAGGGTCATGGGGCCATCGCGCAGATGGCTGGCCATCAGTTCCAGCGCGCGGCGGTTCAGCAATCCGGTCAGCCCGTCGGTGCGCGCCTGGTGTTCCAGCGCTTCCGTCAGCGACGCGCGCTCGCGCAGCTTGCGCCGCAGCACGTCGAGCGCATCGAACAGCCGGCGCATCTCGCTGGCGTGCCCGGTGTTGTCGGCCGCCGCATGGAGCGGCGGGGCGCGTTCCTCGGCCAGCGCGATCACCTGGTCGCGCGCGGCCAGCAGGGGCCGGAACAATGCGCGCTGCGCAAACACCATCAACTGCACCAGCACCGCCAGGATTAGCGCCGCCACGCCGGCGGCGGCCAGCAGCACCCGCAGCGCGCGGTCGCGGTCGGCCTCGAAATGCGCGATGACCTCGTCGAGGAATGACCGGCGCAACCGTTCCAGCGGCTCGAGCGTGGGCACGAAGCGATTGGTCAGCTCCGTCGGCGTCATCGAATATTGTCCAGAAATCCGTCCCTGGTTGACCAGGCTGTCGACCATCGGCAGGCCCTGTCCGAAGAACAGCCGGTCGGCATCGGCATGCGCCTGGCGCAGCGCGGGCTTGTCGCCATAGAGGCTGTGGGAGGCGCCCATGATCTGCCACAGTTCCAGCAGACGGCCGCGCGTGCGGTTGGCGTCCACCAGGCGGCTGACCGGCAGCGGCTGGCGCGCGGCAATCGGCGCCATGATATTGGACGCAATACGGCCACCATATTCACGCAGGTCGCCCAGCATGCGGCCGGTCAGGGCCGGCGCCGCCAGGCCCGCGTGGCAGGTGGAGAGTTTCTGTACCTGCCAACTGATGGCGGGCTGCATGGTGTCCACCACATCGAACATCGCCTCGATGGCGTTCTGGATGTCCTCGAGCTGCCGTTGGGGCAGGGGCAGGGTGCTCAGGCGGTCGATTTCGGCGCGGGCGTGCGCCAGGCGTTCGCGCACGCGGGCGATCATCAGCGGCGGCACCGCATGGGTGTGCAGCCCGAACGGCGCGGGGGGCGGGTTGGCCAGCCGCGCCAGTGCGGCGTCGGCGCGGGTGCGGAACTGCGTCAGCCGCTGGCGGGAGGGGCCGTCCGGCGACAGCCCTTCGCCCAGCACGCTGTTGGCGGGGCCGCGCTCGGCGGACAGCAGGTTGGCGGCATCGAGCAATTCCCGATAGCCGGCGATGTCGTACAAGTTCTGGCGCGCGGTGGCGAAGTCACCATAGGCGCGGGCGATCAGCATGCCGGCCAGTGTCAGCGCGCAGAGCGCGGCCACGGCGGTGCCCAGGCCCAGCCGGCGGCGCAAGCCCGGCCCGAGCGGCGGCGGGGCGGCGTGTCTTGCGGCGCGTTGCCGCAGGTTCGGCCAGCCCGGCATCAGCTTCTCCACGGTTCATTGTTCTTGCTTGAGGCACCGATGCTAACCAAGCGGTAGCGCTTTGCCTAGTCGGACATGTCGGGGGTTGCCAGCTTGTACGATGTCTGCGGGTTTTGTCCTGCGCGCGAGGTCACACAGGGGCTAACCGTGGCCAGATGTTTGACCTATGCTCAAGCTGATCGGGCATGGCTCAGAATCGCCCGGCAAGGTGGTTGCCATGAGAGTGCTGGCGTTGTGCGAGAGCAAGGAGCGGGCCGGGAGCCATCCCGGGTGGGCATGTTGTGCCACGACAGATCCGGCACATTATTCCGCGCTCCGATGGTGTGTCTTGCTGGCGTTGCTGGCCAGTGCCGCCGTCCATGCCGAAGATCGCGCCGACGGACTGCTGGCGATCCTGGAGCCGTCAGTCTCGCGGGGGGCTTTGCCGCCCAATGCCGCGCCCCCGCCGGCCGCCGTGCCGGTGGCCGACAAGTCTCAATCCCAATCCCAATCCGATGCCTTGTCGCTGGCGCCGCCGCGCATGGTGGGTGACGACGACGGCCCTGACCTGCAGCAGCCGGCCTACGCGTCGCTGTCGCGGCGGGCGGGTTCCGCCGACGATGCGCCGGGCTCGGGCGCCATCGACCGTCAGGTGGAGACTTTCCGAAGTGCGCCGCGGCCGGCGCGGCTGCATCTGGACGACGTCTCGTCGGCAACGGGCTTTGCCGAGGGTGGCGTGCGGCGCATGGCGCTGGCGATGGATACCCCGCTGTCGCGGAATGCCGACGGGCTGACGCTGCAATCGCGCGTGGAGATGGCCTACCGCCCGGGCATGGCGCCCGTGCCCGGCAATTGGGACGCGCCGCCGGGCGAGTCGAGCGCCACGGGACTCTCGGTGCGGCTATATGGTTCGCGCCCGACGCGAATCTCGGGCGTCTATCCGTTCGTGGAGGCTGACTGGTGGCAGGACAACCGGGCCAGGACCATCAATATCAACGGCACGCGTATCGATACGGATTTGTTGCGCGGCCTGCTGTCGTTCAACGTGGGCGCGCACGGGAATTCGGTGACGGGGTTGAAGCTGTGGATGAAGGCGAGGGGCGGGCGCAATCCCGGGGCGACGCTGGGCGCACGGTATCGGTGGTAACGATTGAATTTTTTCGGCGAACAGCTTGCGCGCAAGGCAAATTACGATACAATTGCGGCCTCGCGTGCGGCTGTAGCTCAGTTGGATAGAGTACTTGGCTACGAACCAAGGGGTCGTGGGTTCGAATCCTGCCAGCCGCACCAACTATTTGAAGGGCTTCCAGCAATGGAAGCCCTTCTTCATTTAGGCTGCTTGCCAGCATTGTGCCGTGCTACGGCTCAGGCCGGAATGGCGTGCTGCTTGATGGCCTCCAGCATTGCGGCGCCGATCTTCTCCTTGGCCATCTCGGTGTCGTAATGTGTCTGCAGGTTCATCCAGCTTTGCGGGTCAGTCCCGAAGAACGCACCGAGGCGCACAGCCGTATCCGCCGTGATCGACCGGTCGCCCTTCACGATTTCGTTGATGCGGCGCGCCGGCACATCGATGGCCTTGGCCAGTGCATATTGCGTGATGCCAAGCGGATCGAGCCACTCCAGTTGGAGGATTTCGCCGGGGGTGGAAAGTGGTACTTCGCGTGCCATAGCGTTTTCCTGTCAGTGATAGTCGACGATCTCTACGTCGGTTGCGGTGCCATTGGCGAACTTGAAGCAAATGCGCCACTGGTCGTTGATTCGGATGCTGTATTGCCCGGCCCGATCTCCTTTAAGCGCCTCAAGCCGATTGTTCGGTGGGATGCGCAGGAAGGCCAGATCTGCGGCGGCGTGCAACTGCTGGAGCTTGCGTATCGCCACGGCCTCGATGTTCACGAAACGAGCAACCCGGGTGCCTGCGAAGAGTTTTGCCGTGTCCCGGCAGTTGAACGATGTGATCATGGGCTAAATAGTAACGTATCGCGTTAATAACGGCAAGCGTTATTAACGCGTGAAACGCCACGTGCCGAAAGATCAACACCGCGTGCCCCTCGTAGCCACCACGCCCCCCACATTCACACAATAGTGGCAAGTCACACTTTCACGCTCGCCTATCCCTTCCTAGACTGACTCGGTAGTCCAACGCCGTCGTATTTCCTCCAAATCGGAGACAGTCATGAAGCAGGCAAAATGGGTAGTCTTGCTCGCGGCGGTCCTGGCCGGACAAGCTGCGCCCGTATACGCGCAGCAGGGCACCATCACATTCCAGGGGGCCATCGTCGAGCCGACCTGCGAACTCTCCTACCCGGCGGGTGGGCGGCCCGCACTGCAATCGCGCTGTCCCGTGCCGGGCGGCACCGTCGTCCGTACCCTCGACCTGCGCCATGCCTCCGGACATCAGAGCCGTGGCAGCCCCCGCATCGATGTCAGGCCCGTGCCCAATCCCGCTGACCCCGGGGCCGCGCAGCCCGCCGGCTATATCGTGACCGCCACCTACCGGTAATCCCCCGGTCCGGCACGGCGCCGGCTGTGGCCCCGCAGTGTGTACGGTTCCCCCCATTTCGGGGCGGCCGGACATTGACATGGGCGGACTGGCGGGCACATTATTCGTTCGGAAGAGATGCGCCTCCGGGGCGACAACGCGACGCTTACCCGTCATTCTCCCGTTGCCCGAGAAGGCCGCCAGTCCATAGGGAAACGGGAAAACGGGGTCATGAATCCTTCGATACGCCACCTGGCAAGCGTGGTCGCGCTTGCCATTCTGCTGTCCGCCTGCGCGCCGACGTCCGAGCGCGCCACCACCGACACGCCTGCCGTGGAGCAGCCGCCGTCAGACCAGGCCATGAAGGCCCTGTCGGCGGAGGTCTTCACCTATGGCTATCCGCTTGTCCTGATGGATGTCACGCGCGAAGTGATGACGGCCAGGGTGCCGGCCAACACGTTCACCCACAAGCGCGCCTTCCCCGACGCCACGTTTACCGATGTGGTCAGCCCGAATGCCGATACGCTGTACTCGTCGGCCTGGATCGACCTGTCGAAGGAACCCGTGGTCCTGTCGCTGCCTGATACCAATGGCCGCTACTACCTGATGCCGCTGATGGATGCGTGGACCAATGTGTTCGCGTCGCCAGGCAAGCGCACCACCGGCACGCGCCGCGGCGCGTTTGCCATCGTGGGGCCGGACTGGCAGGGCACGCTGCCCAAGGGCATGAAGGAGATCCGCTCGCCGACCGCCATGGTCTGGCTGATCGGCCGCACGCAAACCAATGGCAGGCACGACTTCGCGGCCGTGCACCGGCTGCAGGACCAGTACCGCCTGGTTCCGCTTTCCGCCTGGCAGAAGGGTGCCCGCGTGTCGCCGCCGGCCGTATCGCCGCCGGCCACCTTGATCGACACACAGACGCCGCCCGTTGAGCAGGTGGCGGCCATGGACGCGCAGGCGTTCTTCACGCGCGTGGCCGCGCTGCTGCCGGCCAACCCGCCGTCGGCCGACGACGCGGCCATGGTGGAAAAGATGCGCCGCATGGGCCTGCAGCCGGGCGAGCCGTTCAAGACCACGGTGCTCGAGCCGTCCACGGCGCGCGCCGTGCAGGAAGGCGCCACGGCGGCGCTGGCCGGCATTGCCGCCAGTGCGCGCAAGGGCGCGGCGGGCAGCACGGGATGGCGCGTGCAGCGCCAGATCGGCACCTATGGCACGGACTACGGCACGCGCGCGGCTATCGCCATGGTCGGCCTGGGCGCCAACCTGCCCGAGGACGCCATCTATCCGTCCACGCGCGCCGATGCCACCGGCCGGCCGTTCGATGGGGGCAGCCGCTATGTGCTGCACTTCGAGAAAGGGCAACTGCCCCCGGTGAAGGCGTTCTGGTCGCTGACGCTGTACAACGACAAGCAGGCGTTCGTCAGCAACCCGATCCAGCGCTATGCGCTGGGCAGCCGCGACCCGCTGCGCTACAACCGCGACGGCTCGCTCGACATCTATATCCAGTACGAGCGCCCCGCCGGCGCCAAGGTGGCCAACTGGTTGCCCGCGCCGCCCGACGGCTTCAACCTGATGCTGCGCGCCTACTGGCCGGACCAGGCGCTGCTGGACGGCAAGTGGACGCCGCCGGCCGTCCAGCGCGTGAACTGACGTTCCGCGGCGCCGCCATCCGGTTCAGAACTTCACTTTCACCCCGGCATAGAGCGCGCGCCCCACGCCCGGATAGAACACCGCGGTGTTGGCGGTGCGCGCATCGGTCACCGTGCTGAAATCGCTGACGTAACGCTTGTCGGCCAGGTTGCGCGCGTCGAGGAACAGCGTGACGCCGCGCTGGAATTCATAGCTGGCCTGCAGGCCGAACAGCACGTACGCCGGCACCTTCATCGTGTTGGCATAGTCCACATAGGCGCCGGTCGGCACCCAGTCGATCGTCCCGGCCACGCGCAGGCCCGATGCCTGGCTGTACGCCAGCGTGGTGCGCAGCACGTGCTGCGGCACCCCGGCGATGCGGTTGTTGCCGTAGACGGGATCGTTGTGGAAGCGGAAATCGCTGTAGTTCCACAACTGCGACACAGTGACCTTGTCCCCCGGGCCGGCCACGTTGCGCAGCACGTCGGCGCTGGCGCCCAGCTCCACACCCTGCAGGACGGTCTTGTTGGCGTTGAAGGTCGACGCCGGCACATCGGGGCTGACCGTGTACTGGAGCAACTGGTCGCGCACGAGCGAGCGGTAGACCGTGACGTCCCATCCAAAGCGGTCGAGCTGGCCGCGCGTGCCGGCCTCTAGCGTCCAGCCATGCTGCGCGGCCAGCGGAACGAACTGGCTGGTCGTGCCGATGGTCTGGTTCAGGTCCGAGAAATCCGGCACATCGGCGCTGCGCGTGATGTCGATGAACGCCTGCACGTCCTTGCGGGGCTCCCACAGCACGCCAAATTTGGGATTCACGCCGCTGTACGTGGTGCCGTCCGACTTGGCCGCCGGATTGGCCGGCAGGCCGCCGTAGTCCTGGTACTCGCGCCGGTTGCGGTACGCCTTGGCGCCCGCCATCAGCGCCACCGTGGGCACCACGTATAGCCGATCCTCCAGATACGCCTCGTAGTTATACGCATCCTGCGCGGCATTCAGGGTCTGCGCGCCGCGGCTGCCGCCCACGTTGACGTACTGGCGCGCATCGTTATTGCCGCCGAAGAAGCGCGCGCCCGCGATCACCTGGTTGCGCAGGCCGCCCAGCGTGAAGTTGCCGGTGTAGCGCGGCGCGACGCCGTAGGTCCAGTAATCCTGGTCGACGACCTGGAAGATCGGGTGATACAGGCTCTTGTGGATGATCCACGTGCTGACATCGACCTGGCCGTTGTCCAGCTTGACCGTGGTCACGTTCGCCAGCCGCTCGGTGCGGGTGTTGCGCGCCTGGTCGCCCGCCAGCGCGCTGGCCGATGCCTTGCGCGGATTGTTCAACGCATCGCTCAGGCTCAGCGTGCCCGGCAATAGCTGATCGACGATGTATGCGCCGAAGTAGAAGCGTGTCTCCACCGTGGGGCTGAAGCGATAGCCCAGATTGGCGTTGAGCTGCTCGTACTGGCCGCGCTCGTGGTTCCGATAGCCTTCCGAGTGGTTCACGCTCAGGTTGGCCAGGAAGTCCCACGCGCCAATCTGCCGCGACACCTGTCCGCTCGCGCGGATCGTGCCGAAGCTGCCGCCGTCCACGCGCACCATGTTCGGCGCGTCGGCGGTCAGCGCGGTCGGGGTGGTGAAGTTGATGGCGCCGCCCAGCGTGCTGCTGCCGTAGGCCAGGCCGTTGCCGCCCTTGTAGATCTCCGCCGCCGACAGGCCGATCGGGTCGATCTGGTAGAAGTCGCCACTGCCATCGGCGAAGTTGGTGGGCACGCCGTCCTGCAGGAGATCGATCCCGCGCGTGTGGTAACCGCGCGCGATGCCCGAGCCACGGACCGACAACCGCAGTTCCTGCCCGTATCGCTCCTGCACGTAGACGCCGGGTGCATCCTTGAGCACATCGCGCAGATCGCTCGCATAGGTATTGGTATACGACGCCGCATCGACAAACCCGACCGAGCCGGCCGATTGGTACAGGGACAGGCGTTGCTGCGCGATGCCGGGCGCGGTCAGCGAGCCCTCGGCGTTGGCCGTGGCCGTGACGGCGGGCAGCATCGGCTCGGCCACGCCGGCGGTCTGGCCGAGCGCGGCCGTGGTCAGGGCGGCCGCAGGCAGCATTGCCACGCGGCGCCATGGTTTGGCTCTTTTCATTGCTTCCTCTAGGGATTTTTCCCGAGAGGATACGGATTGCCATGCGCGTGCACCATGTGACACAAGGACACAGCGGAGCGGGCGCGTGATGCTATACCGGCGCCTGTTCGGCCAGCTTGCCGCGCAGTTGGCGCGCCGCCGTGACCATGTTGGTCAGCGCCGCCTCGGTTTCCGGCCAGCCGCGCGTCTTCAGCCCGCAGTCCGGATTGACCCAGAGCCGCTGCGGCGGAATGACCTCGCAGGCGCGCTCGAGCAGCCGCGTCACGGCCTCCACCGTGGGCACGCGCGGCGAGTGGATGTCGTAGACGCCCGGCCCGATCTCGTTCGGATAGTCGAAATCGCCAAAGCCCTCCAGCAGTTCCATGGCCGAGCGCGAGGTCTCGATGGTGATCACGTCCGCATCCATGGCCGCGATGGCCGGCAGGATGTCGTTGAACTCCGCGTAGCACATATGGGTGTGGATTTGTGTCTGATCCGCCACGCCGGCGGCCGACAGCCGGAACGCGTTCACGGCCCAGTCGAGGTAGGCGGCCCAGTCCGCGCGGCGCAGCGGCAGCCCCTCGCGCAGCGCCGGTTCGTCGATCTGGATCACGCGGATGCCGGCCGCTTCCAGGTCGCACACCTCGTCGCGGATGGCCAGCGCCAGTTGCCGGGCCGTGGTGGCGCGCGGCTGGTCGTCGCGCACGAACGACCACTGCAGCATCGTCACCGGGCCGGTCAGCATGCCTTTCATCGGCTTGTCGGTCAGCGACTGCGCGTAGCGCGCCGTCTCCACGGTCATCGGCTCGGGGCGGTAGACATCGCCACAGATCACGGGCGGCTTCACGCAGCGCGAGCCATAGCTCTGCACCCAGCCGTTCTCGGTGAACGCATAGCCGCAAAGCTGCTCGCCGAAGTATTCCACCATGTCGTTGCGCTCGGCCTCACCGTGGACCAGCACGTCGAGCCCCAGCGCCTCCTGCTTGCGCACGGCCACCTCGATCTCGCCGCGGATGCGCTCCAGGTATTCCAGGGCGCCGATGTCGCCGCGCTTGTAGGCCGCGCGCGTCTGGCGGATGGCCGGGGTCTGCGGGAACGAGCCGATTGTCGTGGTGGGCAGCGCCGGCAGGTTCAGCGCGGCGCGCTGGCGCGCGATGCGGAGCTCGAACGCGCTGTCGCGCTCGGCCATGTCAGCGGTCACGGCGGCCAGCCGCTTCTGTACCTGCTGGTTGACCACGCGGCGCGAGGTGCGGCGCGACGCGCGCGCGGCATCGGTCGCCGCAAGCTGGCCGGCCACGGCCGCCTCGCTCTGGTTCAGGGCCACGGCCAGGGTATGCAGTTCGTCGAGCTTCTCGGTGGCGAAGGCCAGCCACGTGCGCAGTTCCGGGTCCAGCCGCTGCTCGGCATCGAGCGAGACCGGCACGTGCAGCAGCGAGCACGACGGCGCCAACCACAGGCGGTCGCCCAGCGCCGCGTGCAGCGGCTTCAGGCCGTCCAGCACCGCGCGCAGGTCGGCGCGCCAGATATTGCGGCCATCGATCACGCCCACCGAGAGCACGGCATCGGCCGGCAGCACCGCCTGCCACGCGGCCAGCTGTTCCGGCGCGCGCACCAGGTCGATATGGAAGCCCTGCACCGGCAGCGCGGCGGCGCGGGCGGCGTGTGGCGCGGCGGTGTCGAAGTAGGTCGCCAGCAGCAGCTTGACGCCCGATGCAGCGAGCGTGGGATACGCGGTGTCGAACGCGGCGAGCCAGCGTTCGTCCAGATCCAGGCACAGCGCCGGCTCGTCCACCTGCACCCATTCGATGCCGCGCGCCTTCAATCGCGCCAGGATGCGGCCATAGGCGGCCACCACCTTGGGCAACAGGCTCAGGCGGTCGAAGCCCGCCACGTGCGACTTCGACAGCCACAGGTAGGTGACCGGGCCGATCAGCACGGGCCGCGCGGCGAGGCCGAGGGCCAGGGCTTCCTCGATCTCATCGAAAAACCACGCCGGACCGCCGTCGAAGGTCGAGCCGGCGTCCAGTTCCGGCACCAGGTAGTGGTAGTTCGTATCGAACCACTTGGTCATTTCCATGGCGGGCTGGGCGGCATTGCCGCGGGCCAGTTCGTAATACTGCGAAAGCGTGAGCGTGGCCGGATCGAAGCCGAAGCGCCGGGGCAGCGCACCCAGCAGCGCGGTCAGGCCCAGCATCTGGTCATACCAGGCAAAGTCGCCCACGGCCACGGTGGCCAGGCCCGCGTCGGCCTGCAATTGCCAGTGGCTGCGGCGCAGCGTGGCGCCGGTCTCAAGCAGGGCCGACTCCGGCGTCTCGCCGCGCCAGAATGCCTCTTGGGCAAATTTCAGTTCGCGGCGCGCGCCGATGCGCGGAAAGCCGAGGAGGTGCGTGCGTGCCATGTCGTGCTCCAGTAAAAGCCAATGTCTGATCTGGCGCACAGTCTGGGTTCGCGGGTAGAATGAATCAAGCGACAAGTTTTAAACAATGTATGAATTTAATTCAACTCTGGATGGCATGCCCCCATGATTGAAGTCCGCCATTTCCGGTCCCTGGTGGCGATTGCCGAGTCGGGCAAGCTGGCCACGGCGGCGGAGCGCGTGCACGTGAGCCAGTCGGCGCTGTCGCACCAGATCCGCGCCATCGAGGCGCACTACGGCATGCCGCTGTTTGACCGCACGCGCCAGGGCTTGCGCTTCACCCCGGCGGGCGAACGGCTGCTCGGGCTGGCGCGCGAGGCGCTGGCCGCCATCAGCGCCGCCGAGCGCGACCTGCTGCGGCTGAAGGGCGATACGCGCGGCGAGCTGCGCGTGGTGCTGGAATGCCACACGTGCTTTGACTGGCTGATGCCGGTCATGGATGAATTCCGGCGCCGCTGGCCCGAGGTGGAAATCGACCTGGTGGCGGGCTTCCATGCCGATCCGCTGGCGCTGCTGACCAACGGCCGCGCGGACATGGTGATCGGCTCGAAGCCGCCAGCCAAGCGCGGGCTGGAGGTGGCGCCGCTGTTCCGCTTCGAGATCCTGGCGGTCATCGCCAACGAACACCGGCTGCGCAACAAGCGGCGCATCGAGGCGGCGGACCTGGCGGGCGAGACGCTGATTACCTATCCGGTGCCCGAGCAGCGGATCGACCTGATCCGCGAGGTGCTTGAGCCCGCCGGCATCCATCTGCCGCGCCGCACCGCCGAGCTGACCGTGGCCGTGCTACAGCTGGTGGCCAGCCGCCGGGGCGTGGCCGCGCTGCCCAACTGGGGCGTGAAGAACTACGTGGATCACGACTACGTGCTGGCCAAGCGCATCGGCGCGAAGGGCCTGTGGAGCGAGCTGTACGCCACCGTGCCGGCCGCGATGGCGGACCGGCCCTATGTGGCCGACTTCGTGACCATCGTGCGCGACACCTGCGCGGCGGCGCTCGATGGCATCGAATTGCTGGCGCCGGCCTAGCCGGGGATCAGGCGTGCAGGGCCACTGGCGGCGGCAGGGTAACCGAGACCATGCCGTCCAGCGCATCGAGGTCATCGCTGAACTCGGCGTCCGCGATCCGCACGTCCACGCCATGGCCGATGCGGCGCACGAAGACATGCAGCAGTTCGGGCATCGGGGCGCTGGCGGCCAGGCGCACGGCATGGCCATCGACCGCGTCGAAGCGCAACTGTTCCAGCCTGAGCCCGGTGCGGCGGGCATTGGCGAGCACCCATTCCAGGCTGCCGAAGACATCGGCGGGATCCAGTTCAAGGGCGAGTTGGAGGGTGGGGAGCGGCATGGCAGGAGGTCCGGATGTGATGCGCAAGGTGTCCGGTAAATTTACCAGCCGGGCCGCAAAATGAGCTTCTGATTTTTCTGCGTTATGGCGCTGAATGCAGAAGAATCACCTGTATCGGATAGAATCCAGGGAAGTTCATTTCCCAATCATGGATTTGCCATGCCGAATGTTCCCAGGCAGCTTCCCAAGCTCGATGACATCGACCGCCGCATCCTGCGCGAATTGCGCCGCGACGGCCGGATTTCCAACGCGCGGCTGGCGGAACTGGTCGGCCTGTCCGCCACGCCGTGCTGGAACCGCGTGCGGGCGCTGGAAGAGGCCGGCGTGATCGAGGGCTACGCGGCGCTGCTCAACCAGAAGGCCCTTGGCCTGCCCGATACCGTGCTGATCGAGGTCACGCTGGACCGGCACGACGACGACATGCTGCACCGCTTTGGCGAGGCGCTGGCGGAATTGCCCGAGGTACTCGAGGCCCATCTGCTGACCGGCGAATACGACTACCTGATCAAGGTGGCGGTGGCCGGCACCGAGGGCTACGAGGAATTCCTGCGCCACAAGCTCTACAAGCTGCCGGGGCTGCGGCACAGTCATTCGACCTTTGTGCTGCGGACCCTGAAGCGCGAGCCGTCGGTCCAGCCCTAGTTAACTAGCGCGCGGCCAGCCGCCCCAGGCGCGGCGCCAGCGCCGTGGTGACCACGCCGAGGCCGATCAGCGCGAGGCCGATCGACAAATCCGCCGAAATGCGCTCGTGCCACGCCGCCGCGGAGAGGACCAGGCCAAGCAGCGGCACGCCGAGCATCGCGATGGACGTGGCCGCCGGCGGCAGCGACTGCGTGACATTGAGCACGACGATAAAGGTCAGCGCCGTGGCCAGCGGGCCGGTGTAGAAGATCACCGGCCAGATGCCGGCCATCGCGGCAGGGTCGGGCGCGCCGTCACGGCACAGCGCCAGCAACACCAGCGGCACCGTGGCCACCGCGCATTCCCAGGGAATCATCTCGGCGCCCAGCCGCACGGCGCGGTGCGCGCGCAGGTGGATGATGCTGGCCGCCCACGCGAGCGACGCCCCGAGCAGCATGGTCAGCCCCGTCACCGTATGCCACTGCCAGTCGGCCAGCGCCGGGGCGAGGATCACCGCGATGCCGGCATAGCTGAATGCCGTGGCCAGCCACTGCAGCCGCGACGGGCGCTCGCCCAGCACCAGCGCCGACAGTGGAATCACCCAGATCGCCGTGGCATAGGCCACCACCGACGCGCGCCCCGGCGCCACGTACTGCAAGGCCCAGAGCGCCAGCGCGGTAAATGCGGCCATTTGCAACAGCCCGACGCTGATGACGAGCGGCCATTCCTGGCGCGACGGCGGGCGCAGCCGGCGCAGCGCGCCCAGCACCACGATGCTGATCAGCGCGGCCGAGCCGAAGCGCAACGCCGCGAACCAGAGCGGGCTCACATGCGCGAGGCCGAGTTTCATCACCGGCCAGTTGCCGCCCCAGATGACAACGGCGCCGATCAGGGGGAGCAATGTCTTGAGGCCGGCGGCCTGGGAGGCGCTGGCAGAGGCTTGGGCAGGCATCGGGAGAGCGGTTGCGAGATGAGGTCCGGGTGTGCGGAGAAGTCTACGTCTCATTGCGCCGCAGCAATCACCGCATACGTCTGCCTGGTGGGTCAATCTCGGCATAGAATGCTGATCTGTTGATAACAGGAAGCACATCATGCTGGACATCGATCTCGACGCCACAGATATCCGGATTCTGGGCGAGCTGCAGCGCGACGGCAGCCTGACCAACGTGGAACTGGCCAGCCGGGTGAACCTGTCGCCATCGCCTTGCCTGGCGCGGGTGAAGCAGCTGGAAAAGTCGGGGGTGATCGCGCGCAAGGTCACGCTGCTGGACGCGCGCCGGCTCGGGCTCAAGGTGGTGGTCTTCATCTCGATCTCGCTGGACAAGCAGCGCCGCGAGACATTGGACGAGTTCGAACGCCGCATCGCCGCTCTGCCGCAGGTGATGGAGTGCTACCTGATGTCCGGCGATGCCGACTACCTGCTGCGCGTGGTGGTGCCCGACGTGGATTCGCTGGAACGGCTGATCATCGACCAGATCACGCGCATTCCGGGCGTGGCCAGTATCCGTTCGAGCTTTGCGCTGAAGCAGGTGCTGTACAGCACGGCGTTGCCGCTCGGGTAATGCAAGTGTCTTGCCGGTCTCATTCGCCTTGCATTGATGTGGTGCAAGCGGCAGTTCGGTCAGTATTAAATTTAAGCTAAATCTGATAGAAACAGGAAATGTGACTCGTGAGAATGCGTGGTCCCCGGAATGTTCCGCAGCGAAAGCCGCGTGACGGACCGGCCCGTCCACCCCACTACATTCACGAGCACATTCCATGCAGCCGTACTATTCCGGGCAGCGCGTTTCCCAACGCAAGACTGCCACCGCACGTCTTTCGGTCATCGCCACGGCGTGCCTTGTCTTCTCCAATCCGACGCTGGCGGAGCAGGTCATTGCCGATGGCGTGAGCGTGACGGTCGATGATGGCCGCCCACGCGATTCGGGTACCGCGACCGGCCCGGAAGGGTACGCGGTCTGGGCGAAACAGGGCGGCACCATCCGCTTCCTAGACACCAACGGCCCCAACGCGATCACCACGCACGGCAACGGCGCCGACGCCATCGTGGCGGAATCCGGCGGCACCGTCGAAATCCACGGCGGCACGGTCACGGCGGAAAACGGCAAGGGCCTGAATGCCCACGAGACAGGCAGCCGCATCGACACCACCAACGTCGATATCGTCGCCGGTCCGCGCCGGGTCGGCGCTTATGCCGAACGGGGGGGCGTTATCCTGATCAACGGCGGCTCCGTGACCGCCGTCGAGGGCAATGGCCTGATGGCATTCAACGGGCGGGCAAGGATTACCGCCAACGATGTCACGATCAACACCACCGGCGACTTTGCGGCCGGTGCCGAGTCCAATACCAGCGGTACCGTGTGGCTGCAAGGCGGCGCGGTGAATACCGCCGGCAAGCGCGCCCACGGGCTCCATGCGACAGGCAGCGATACCAATATCGTCGCCATCGGAACGCGCATCCGGACGGACGGCGAGCGGGCGCACGGCGCCTTTGGGTTGTCCGGCGACCTGACGCTGACCGACGCCGCCATTGAAACCGGCGGCTACGCCGCCGCCGGTATCTGGATGGATGGCCTCTCTGACAAGGCGGGCTACGTCGCCGCCGGCGAGGTCATCCGCGGCAGCGTGCGGACGCAGGGCGCCTATGCGATCGGCCTGGGCGCGCTGTCCGGCGGCACGGCCAACGTGCGAGACCTGACCATCGAGACGCAGGGCGCGAACGCCATTGGCGCGATTGCCATGTTCGGCGGGCATGCAATGCTGTCGGGCGGCTCGATCACCACCACGGGCGATGGGGGCCTGGGCTTGTACGCGGTTGGCGCGAAGGCGGGCACGACGCAATTCGCGTCGCTGTCCACGGACGGCGTCAGCGTGACGACGCGGGGCGAGGAGGCCCATGGCGCCGCGGTGCAGGGTGCCAGCCGGCTCGATTTGACGGCAACCAGCATCACCACGCATGGCATGGGTGCCGCGGCGCTGTTCGCCACGGTGTTGGATACCGGCCCGAGCACGGCCATCGTGACCGACAGCACCCTCGTGGCGAACAGGGACGCCGGCATCGCGGCGGAGGGCACCACGTTCGACGTCAAGCTGGTCCGCAGCGCGGTGACCGGCGCGTCCGACGCGATCCAGGTGGTGCCCAAGGCGAACGGGACGCCCGGTACGTTGACGCTGGCGATGGAAGACTCGACGCTGACCGGCACGGCCCGCACCGATGCCGGCAGCACATCGAACCTGTCGCTGGACAGCCGTTCCGTCTGGAACATGACCGGCAACTCCGTGGTGTCCACCCTGCAGAACGGCGGCACGATCAACCTGGCGACGCGCGCGACGCCCGGCAACCGGCTGCGGGTAACCCGCGACTACGTGGGCAATGGCGGCACGCTGATTCTCTCCACGCACATGGGTGATGACGGGTCCGCGACCGACGGGCTGGTGCTTGACGGCGCGCGGGCCTCGGGCAACACCGGCCTGCTGATCCGCCACGCGGGCGGGGAAGGGGCGCAAACGGCGGAGGGTATCCGGCTGGTGCAGGCCGTCAATGGCGGCGGCACCGATGCCGGGGCGTTCCAGCTGAGCCCGCTGTCCGATGGCTATCGGCAGGATGTGGGGTCGATCGTGGCGGGCGCATACGACTACCGCCTGGCACGTGGCGGCAACGGCGGCAGCGCCGACGACTGGTTCCTGGTCTCGACCCGGGAGCCGGACGTCACGCCTGACGACGTGCCCGTGCCACCGGTCCCCCCGCAGCCGCCGGAACCGCCGGAACCGTCAGAACCGCCGCTCCGGCCCGAAGTCGGCGCGTACCTGGGCAACAAGCTCGCGGCCAGCAGCATGCTGTTCCACACGCTGCGCGACCGCCAGGGCGAGGCCGCCGGGCGCCAGGCCACCGCGCAGACCCCATCGGACCGCCACACCTGGGCGCGCGTGGCCGGCGCCGCCATCGCCCGGGAAGGGGCGGGGAGCCTGGACGGCAGTGACACCCGCTACCTGGTCCATGCCGGCAGCGATGTGTTCCGGTGGTCGGTGGGCCAGGGCAGCATCCGGGTTGGCGCGATGGGCGCCTACGGCGAAAGCCGCAACCGGTCGGACAACGGCCATTTGACCGCGCGCGGGCGCGTCGAAGGCTTCAGCGGTGGCGTGTACGGCACCTGGTACGGCAATGGCAACACCGAGACCGGCCCCTACGCGGACACCTGGCTGATGTACGGCGCGTATGACAACGAGGTGAGCGGCCAGGGCCTGCCGACGGAACGCTATCGCTCGCGGAACCTGGTGGCGTCGCTGGAAGGCGGCCATGCCTTCCAGATCCATGACAGCGCCAACGCGCGCATGTACCTGGTACCGCAGTTGCAGGTGATCTACGCAAACTATCGGGCCGATTCCCATGTGGAGCAGGGCGGCACGGTGGTGGGCCGGCTGTCGGAAGACAGCATCACCACCCGCGTGGGCGTGCGCCTGCACGGCGACGTGGATCATCCCGAGACCGCCGCAAGCGCGCTCGGGGTGATGCGTATGCGTCCGTTTGCCGAAGTCAACTGGTGGCACGGCCCGGCCTCGCAGACCGCGCAGTTCGACGGCCTGGCCATCCGCGACGAACTGCCCGCGGACCGGTTCGAGGCCAAGTTCGGCATGCAGGGCAATCTCACCCGGCGCCTGACCATGTGGGGCAGCGTGGGCGTTGAAGCCGGCGCGCGCGACTACACCGCCGGCAAGGCGCAACTGGGCCTGCGCTACGCCTGGTAAGCGCCGCCTCGGCGCTCCGGTGGGGCGCGCTCAGCACCCCACCGGATAGCCGTCCTTGCGATGGTCCGATGCCGCCGCATAGCCGTGCGGCATTTTCATGGCCATCTGGGCCCCGCCGAACTCCAGGCTGTCGGCGGGCGAATGTTCCACCTTGTGTCCCATCGCCCGCAGGCCCTCCACCGTGGCGGGCGGGCAGTGGGCCTCCACGGCCACGCCAACGTTGTCGTCCATCACGCGCCAGCGCGGCGCGTCGCTGGCGGCCTGCGGATTCTGGCCGAAATCGGCCAGGCGGCTGGTCATCTGCACGTGGCCCTGCGCCTGCATCGATCCCCCCATCACCCCGAACGACGCCAGCGGCGCGCCGCCGCGCATCAGGAATCCGGGGATGATGGTGTGGAACGGGCGCTTGCCCGGCGCCACCTGGTTCGGATGCCCCGGCTGGAGACTGAAGCCCCAGCCACGGTTATGGAGCGCGATGCCCGTGCCGGGCACCACCACGCCGGACCCGAACCCTTTGAAGTTCGACTGGATGTAGGACACCATCATCCCGTTGCGGTCCGCGGCGGTCAGGTAGACCGTGCCGCCCGTGTGCGGCCTGCCGGGGCCGGGATACGACGCCCGGTCTGGCCGGATCGCGCGGGCGCGCCCGGCCAGGTAGGCCGGGTCCAGGAGCGATTCAGGCGGCACCGCACCGGAGCGGCGCATGGCGTCCACATCGCCCACATAGGCTTGCAGGTCGGCAAACGCGAGCTTCATCGCCTCGATCTGCAGGTGCATGGTGCGGGCGCTGTCCAGCCCGGATGCGCGCAGATCCCAGTGTTCGAGCATGCCCAGCGCCATCAGCGCGCCAATGCCTTGCCCGTTCGGTCCAATCTCGTACAGTTCCAGGTCGCGGTAGGCCATGCGGATCGGTTCGACCCAGTCCGCGCGATGCGCGGCGAGGTCGGCTTCGTCGATCCGGCCGCCGGTGGCGCGCGCATGGTCGGCAATCCGGCGCGCCAGTTCGCCATGATAGAAATCGTCGCCCACGGTACGGGCGATGCGGTCGAGCGTATCGGCCTGGCCGGGGCAGGCAAAGCGCTCGCCGGGCAGCGGCGCGCGGCCGCGCGGCGCGAACGACTCGGCGAATCCGGGCTGGTGCGCCAGCACGGGCACCTGTGCCTGCCACTGCCGATGGACCGTATGCGAGACCACGTAGCCATTGCGCGCGTATTCGATGGCCGGCTCGAACAGGTCGCCGAACGGCAGCGTGCCGAACCGCTCCCACGTGGCGCGCCAGCCCGATACGGCACCGGGCACGGTCACGCTGTCCCAGCCGATGCGCGGCATGGCCGGGTGCGACGCGAACGATTCGGGCGTCCAGGCGCGCGGCGCGCGGCCCGATGCGTTCAGGCCATGCAGCGTCTGGCCGTCCCAGATCAGCGCGAAGGCGTCGCCGCCGATGCCATTCATGCACGGTTCCACCACGGTGAGCGCAATGGCCGTGGCCAGCGCGGCATCCACGGCATTGCCGCCGCGCGCCAGCATGCGCAGCCCGGCGGCGGCGGCCAGCGGCTGCGAGGTGGACACGACGTTGTCGGCCAGTACCGGCACCCGGCGCGCGGGGTACGGAAAATCCCAGAAGGCGTTCATGGAGAGGGGGGGAGAAAAATGGGCGGCGCCAGCGTCGTCGTGGCGATCGATGCGTGCGCCGCCCCGGGAGGGTTGCCGAACAGGGTGGGACTCAGTCCACCTTGACCTTGGCGGCCTGGGCCACCTTGGCCCAGTCGCGCATTTCTTCGTTGATCATGCGGCCGAACTTGTCGGGGGCCGAATAGACGATCTGCACGCCCTGGGCGTCCATGGTTTCCACGAGTTCCGGCTGGGCCAGCACGGCCTTGGTGGCGGCGGCGAGCTTCTCGATCACGGCCGGCGGCGTGCCCTTGGGCGCGACCAGCCCGAACAGGTTGTTGGCGCGGAAATCGTGGATGCCGGCCTCGCCCATGGTCGGGGCGTCGGGCAGCGACTTCACGCGCTGGTCGGACGCCACCGCCAGCAGCCTCAGCTTGCCCGACTTCACGTGCGGCAGGGCGGACGGAATGCTGTCGAACATCATTGCCGAGCGGCCCGCCATCAGATCCGGCAGCGCAAAGGAGCTGCCCTTGTACGGCACGTGCATCACGTCCACGCCGGTGCGCAGGCGGAACAGCTCGGACTCCAGGTGAGACAGCGTGCCAGAGCCCTGCGAGGCAAAGTTGTACTGGCCCGGCGATGCCTTCAGGTATTTCACCAGTTCGGGCACGGTTTTCACCGGCAGCGTGACCGGTACCACGAGGATGTGGGGTACGTTGCCGATGCCGGCGATCGGCACGAAGTCCCTGGCCAGGTTGGCCGGCTGGTTGCTGTAGGTGACGGCGGCAATGGCGGCATTGCTCACGGCCGCCATGTAGAGCGTGTAGCCGTCCGGCGCCGCCTTGGCCGCATAGCCCATGCCCAGCGCGCCCCCGGCGCCCGGACGGTTTTCCACCACCACCGGCTGCTTGAGCACCTGCGACAGCCGCGTGCCCACGGCGCGCGCCAGCACATCGGTGGCGCCGGCGGGCGGGAACGACAGCACCAGCTGGACGGGCCGCTCGGGATACTCGGCCAGTGCCGCGGGCGCGGCCAGGGCGGTGGACAGCGCGGCGGCGGCAATCAGCGCCGGCAGGGCGCGTTTCAGGATGGTGCGCGCATGCGCCGGGGCGGTGCGCGCATGCGGGGACGGCGACTTCAACATGATAGGGATGGCTCCGAGCGAAGGTTGCGGAACGTCTGACGCACCGGCCGCTGTATCGCGGACTCTGTCGCGCCTGCCATGCCAGGGACGGCGCCATGGAACTGGCGGCCTGCTGTTGGGAAGTGGGATCGATTCTAGGCACGGTCCGTGCATCGTGGGATGCAAATTGGCCATGAACCTATGCGAAACCGGAATAGGGTGCCGCCAGGCGCGCACGGCCGACGCCATGGGGTCGCAACATGCAGTTGAAATGGATTGAAGACCTGCTCGTGCTCGAGCGCACGCGCAGTTTCTCGCGCGCCGCGGAGCTGCGGCACATCACCCAGTCGGCGCTCTCGCGCCGCATCCGCTCGCTCGAGGACTGGGTCGGCGCCGAACTGGTCGATCGCAACACCTATCCGCTTGCCCTCACACGGGCGGGCGCCGCTTTCTGCGAGACCGCGGGGCAGGCGGCCGAGCTGCTGCTCGACGCACGCGCCACGCTGCGGCGGGAAGCATCGCTGCCCGGCAACGCGATCGGCATCGCCGCGGGCCATACGTTGTCGCTGGCCTTCCTGCCCGCATGGCTCAAGCGCTGCCGCCAGCGTTTTGGCGATTTCCACGCGCGCGTGGTTGCCGCCAATGTGCTGGACGCCGTGGTGGCGCTGTCCGAAGGCCATTGCGACCTGATGCTGGGCTACAACCATCCGCGCGTGCCGGTGTCGCTGGATGCCGAGCGGTTCGCGAGCCTGGCGGTCGGGGCCGACACGCTGGTGCCGGTGTCCGCGCCCTCGGCGCGCGGCCGGCCGCGCTATGGCGTGCCCGACGGCCGTTCGGCGCCCATGCCGTTCCTGGCGTACACGCCCAACACCACGCTGGGCCGCGTGCTCGACACGGTTCTCGAGGCCCGCGATGCGCATCGCGGGCTGGTGCGCTGCTATGAGGCGGACATGGCCATGCTGCTGCTCAAGATGGCCACCGAAGGCCACGGCCTGGCGTGGCTGCCGCTGAGCACGGCCGCCGAAGCGCTGGCCGATGGCTCGCTGGTCCGCGCGGGCGATGCGTCGTGGCACGCGGAACTCGGCATCTTCGCCTATCGTTCCGTCATCAGCAGCAATCCCACCCTGCTCGAGTTCTGGCGGATACTCGAGTCGCCTGGCTCGGAAACCCCCATGCTGGTCACGGCTGCCGCCGGGGACCGTCCCACGCTGGCCTCGGCGGCATAGTCGTTCGGCCAGCGGGATTCGCGGGGCGTGCGTATATTACTGGTCGATGCGCCGGCGCTCCCGCCGGCTGCCCGAGTAAGAGGACCAGACCTATGACGACGCAAACCGAAACCGCCATCCTGGCCGGCGGCTGCTTCTGGGGCATGCAGGACCTGCTGCGCCGTTACCCCGGCGTACTGTCCACGCGCGTGGGCTATTCCGGCGGTGATGTGCCGAATGCGACATACCGCAACCACGGCACCCATGCCGAAGCCATCGAAATCGTCTTCGATCCGCGCCAGATCAGCTATCGGCAGATCCTGGCGTTTTTCTTCCAGATCCATGATCCGACCACCAAGAATCGCCAGGGCAACGACGTGGGCACGAGCTACCGGTCGGCGATCTTCTATGCCGGCGACGCGCAGAAGCAGGTGGCCGAGGACACCGTGGCCGATGTCAACGCATCGGGCCTGTGGCCGGGCAAGGTGGTGACCGAGATCGTGCCGGCCGGGCTGTTCTGGGAAGCGGAGCCCGAGCACCAGGACTATCTGGAGCGGTATCCGGACGGCTACACCTGTCACTTCGTGCGCCCGGACTGGAAGCTGCCCGTGCGCGTGTAACGGCTGCTGCGCCAATCGGCGCGGCAATGAAGGAGGCTTATGTCGGATTCTCCTGAAATCTACGACGCCATCATCATCGGCGCCGGACAGGCCGGCCCCGCGCTGGCCAACCGGCTGACCCAGGCCGGGTTCACCGTGGCGATCATCGAACGCGGCAAGGTGGGCGGCACCTGCGTCAACGCCGGCTGCACGCCGACCAAGGCGATGGTGGCCAATGCCTACGCGGCCCATGTGGTGGCGCGCGGCGCGGAATATGGCGTGATGCTGCCCGGGCCGGCGCACATCGACATGGCGCGGGTCAGTGCGCGCGTGAGTGGCATCGTCGGCAATTCGCGGGCGGGGCTGGAGCGCTGGCTCGATGGCATGCGCGGCTGCACGCTGATTCGCGGCCACGCCCGGCTGGAAAGCCCGAAGACCGTGCGCGTGGGCGAGCGTCTGTTGCAGGCCGGCAGGATCTTCCTGAACGTGGGTGGCCGGGCGCTGGCGCCGGACAATATCGCCGGCCTGGCCGAGGTGCCCTACCTGACCAATACCGGCATGATGGCGATGGACACCGTGCCGGGGCACCTGATCGTCATCGGCGGCAGCTATGTGGGACTTGAGTTTGCCCAGGTGTTCCGCCGCTTTGGCGCGGCGGTCACCGTGGTGGAGCGCGGCACGCACCTGATTCCGCGCGAGGATGCCGAGGTCTCGTTACAGGTGCGGCAGATACTCGAAGGCGAGGGAATCCGGATACGTTGCGGTGCCGAGTGCATCCAGCTTCACCCGCATGCCGACGGGGCGGCCGTGGGCGTGAATGGACCGGGAGGCCCGGAGCAAATCGCCGGCACCCACGTGCTGCTGGCCGTGGGCCGGCGTCCGAACACGGACGACCTGGGACTCGACCGGGCGGGCGTGACCACCGATGCGCACGGCTATATCAATGTGGATGACCAGTTGCGGACCAGCGCGGACGGCATCTGGGCGCTCGGCGACTGTAACGGGCGCGGCGCGTTCACCCACACGGCCTACAACGATTTCGAGATTGTGGCGGCCAATCTGCTCGATGGCGTCCAGCGCTCTGTCGTGGACCGGATTCCGGTCTACGCCTTGTACACCGATCCCCCGCTGGGCAGGGTGGGGATGACGGAAGCGCAGGCGCGGCAGGCGGGACATCGGGTCCGCATCGGCATGCGGCAGATGACGCGCGTGGCGCGGGCAGTGGAAAAGGGCGAGACGCTGGGATCGATGCGCGTGGTGGTGGATGCCGACACGGACCAGATCCTGGGCGCGGCGATTCTGGGGCCGGGGGGCGACGAGGCGGTCCACATGGTGCTGGCGGCCATGGCGGGCGGCATGTCGGCCACGCGGATGACGCAGACGATGGCGATCCACCCGACGGTGTCCGAGCTGATCCCGACGATATTCGGGGAGTTGCCGAAGGCGGGGTAGGCCGCTTCCCGGGCGGACCGTCAAACCAAAGCCGAGTGCGGCGCTACAGCAACCGGCGCTGCAATGGCTCCTTGTGTTCATGCACCTTCACGATCCGGTACTCCGTCTTCAAGGCGCCGTCTGCAATGGTCTGGGTCTGCCGCAGATCGACGACCAGAACGTCGCCTTTGCCAAAGCGTTCGCCGGTGTTGATCTTGGCCAGAAATGCCTCGTCATCCATGGCGGCATGAAATGCATACTGGCCATCGTGCACCCGCCATTTGTTGTCTTCCTTGAAGACAACCGACTCAAGCAGGAGCACCTTGCGCGCAACAGAGTCAGATACCACTTCCGCCTCGGCTTCCACCGTCGATGAGAACCAATCAAGCTCGGTATCGTGGATTTCCAGAGACACACGATTGTCCCGGACAACCCCGAAATCAGTAATGCCATCCCGGCCAAGCGGTGACAGTGTCTTCTCGAGGCTGGCCCTCACCGTACGATTTCGCCATAGGCGCACGACGCGCTGATCAACATCAATGACTTCGGATTCGGTGATCCAAACGGTTGCGACTTCCCCCCGTTGCTCGATCCGCTGCGGGCGACGCCCACGCATTCTGCGTATCAGCCCTATCAGCCCCAGCGATCCCGTCACCCCCATGCCGAGGAGACCGATTATTCCGCCGGCATTCGATAGGGCAGTCGAGTTCGGGCCCGCGAATATGTCTCGCAATTGCCCGAGGATGTCCTGAGAGAAGATGAGGTCGATCCCGAAAGAGCCAGCTTTGAAATTCGCTTTCACATCCACGCGAACATCTGCGGCGTCGCCGTTCAGTTCCGTGTTCGCGGATGTGAAAAGGTCAGCTATAGCCACAAGCGCGGGGGCCAGATCGCGCACGTCCATCCGGTGCTCGGCCAGTGCCGGACCGTCGTAAATGACGTGGAATCGCTCGTGATTGCTCATGTCCGAAAGTGTAGTACCCGGAGGATTTGTCGTTTGCATCTGGCCAGACCGGTACGAAGGATGGCAGGCATATTACTGCACCTGCCGTGGGCGGCCAGCATCTGGATTGTGCTTTCATGACGCCAGATGCGCCATATCAATATCATCGGGCACCCTTTGGGCGCGGGCGTGCCGGCCAGGTCAGCGTGAGGGGTAGTCGGGCAGCGAGCTTGCTGTAGGAATACTGTACGAATATACAGTATAGTGCGACTTGATTCGTTGTTGCCGGGGCGTAGTTCGTCCAAAATCCCTTTGGCCTAACCACTTGAATTCAGAGAAAAACGTGTCGAACCAAGGTCTGATCCGCATTCGCGGTGCTCGTCAGCACAATCTCAAGAACATCGACCTGGACCTCCATACCGGGCAGATGACCGTGGTGACGGGGCCGTCGGGCTCGGGCAAGTCCAGCCTGGTCTTCGACACGCTCTACGCCGAGGGCCAGCGCCGCTACGTGGAGACGTTCAGCGCCTACGCCCGCCAGTTCCTGGACCGCATGGACCGTCCCCAGGTGGACAAGGTGGACGGCGTGCCGCCCGCCATCGCCATCGACCAGACCAACCCGGTGCGCAGCTCGCGGTCCACCGTGGGCACCATGACCGAGCTGAACGACCACCTGAAGCTGCTCTACGCGCGCGCCGCCGAGTTGTTCGACCGCCAGACCGCGTCTCTGGTGCGCCATGACTCGCCGGAAACCATCTACGCCGAACTGGCGGCCCGCACCGCCGCCGGCCAGCCGTTTGCCGATGCGCGCCTGGTGGTCACCTTCCCGGTGGAACTGCCGGCATCGGCGACCGACGACGAAGTGACGCAGTGGCTCTCGGTCAGCGGTTATACGCGCGTGCACGGCCAGCGGATGGTGGAGTCGGCCACCGGCAGCCGCAAGGTGCTCGATGTGGTGGCGGACCGCTTCCGCATTGGCAATGTCGAGAAGGGCCGCGCCGTGGAAGCGATTGAAGCATCACTCAAGCGCGGCGGCGGGCGTGTCAGCGTGCACGTGGTGACCGATGCGGGCGAGGGTCCGGTCTGGCGTTTTTCCACGGGCCTGCACAGCCCCGAGAGCGATATCCGCTACGCCGACCCGCAGCCGGCGATGTTTTCGTTCAATTCCGCCTATGGCGCGTGCGAGACCTGCCGGGGCTTCGGCCGCGTGATCGGCGTGGACCTCGGCCTGGTGATTCCCGATGGCCGCAAATCGCTGCGCGATGGCGCCATCAAGCCCATGCAGACGCCCGCCTGGAAAGAATGCCAGGACGACCTGATGCGCTACGCCGCCCGGGCCGGCATTCCGCGCGACCTGCCGTGGAACCAGCTCGGCGAAGCCGAACAGCACTGGGTCATCCACGGCTCGCCGGACTGGAACGGCCAGTGGAACAAGCAGTGGTATGGCGTGATGCGGTTCTTCAACTACCTGGAGTCGAAGGCGTACAAGATGCACATCCGCGTGCTCTTGTCGAAATACCGCAGCTACACGCCTTGCGAAACCTGCGGCGGCGCGCGGCTGAAGACCGAATCGCTGCTCTGGCGCCTGGGCAGCCAGGACAATGCCGACGCGGTGCTGCCGCCGCCGCGCCGCTTCCAGCCGCGCGGCGTGGACTGGAGCCGGGAACAGCTCGAGGCGTTGCCGGGCCTGACCGTGCACGACCTGATGCTGATGCCGATTGTGCGCATCCGCCACTTCTTCGACGACCTGACGCTGCCCAGCGCATTGCTCGACGATGCCCTCAAGCTGCTGCTGGCCGAGGTGCGCACGCGCCTGAAATACCTGTGCGACGTGGGCCTGGGCTACCTGACGCTGGATCGCCAGAGCCGCACGCTCTCGGGCGGCGAGGTGCAGCGGATCAACCTGACCACGGCGCTCGGCACCTCGCTGGTCAACACGCTGTTCGTGCTCGATGAACCGAGCATCGGCCTGCATCCGCGCGACCTGAACCGCATCGTGGAGGCCATGCACCGGCTGCGCGATGCCGGCAACACGCTCGTGGTGGTGGAGCACGATCCGTCCGTGATGCTGGCCGCCGACCGCCTGATCGACATGGGCCCAGGCCCCGGCGAGCGCGGCGGCAGCATCATCTTCGACGGCACGCCCGCGGCCATCCGCAAGGAACGCACCCTGACCGGCGACTACCTCGGCGGGCGCCGATTGGTGACCGATGCATCACACTGGCAGGCGCGCGAGGTGGATGCCGGCACGCCGCGCATCCGGCTGGAAGGCGTGAGCGAGCACAACCTGCGCGACGTCAGCGTGGAGATTCCGCTCAACCGGCTGGTGTGCGTGACCGGGGTGTCGGGTTCGGGCAAGTCCACGCTGCTGCAGGACGTGCTGCATCCGGCCATGGCGCGCCAGTTCGGCAAGGCCACGGAGTCGCCGGGCGCGTTCCGCGCGCTGGTGGGCGCCGAACAGGTCGACGACGTGGTCTTCGTGGACCAATCGCCGATCGGCAAGACCGCGCGCTCGAACCCGGCCAGCTATGTGGGCGCCTTCGACGAGATCCGCAAGCTGTTCGCCAAGGCGCCGCTGGCGCTGCAGCGCGGCTACACGGCCGGCACGTTCAGTTTCAACTCGGGCGACGGGCGCTGCCCGACCTGCGGTGGCTCGGGCTTCGAGCACGTGGAGATGCAGTTCCTGAGCGATGTCTACCTGCGCTGCCCCGATTGCGACGGCACGCGCTACCGCGCCGAGGTGCTCGAGGTCAGGATTGCGCGTGCCGCGCGGGGCCAGCCGCCGCGCGCCCTGAGCGTGGCCGACGTGCTGGCGCTGACCGTCAGCGAGGCCACGGCGCTGTTCGCCGACGACCCGGCCGTGCTGCGCGTGCTGGCCCCGATTGCCGACGTGGGGCTGGAATACGTGAAGCTGGGCCAGCCGGTGCCCACGCTGTCCGGCGGCGAGGCGCAACGGCTCAAGCTGGCCGGCTTCCTGGCCGAGACCGCGCAGGCGCAGCCGGCGACGCAACGCAAGGCGGTGATCCTGCCCAAGCGGCTGTTCATGTTCGACGAACCCACCACGGGCCTGCATTTCGACGACATCGCCAAGCTGATGCGCGCGTTCGGCAAGCTGCTCGATGGCGGCCATTCGCTGATCGTGATCGAGCACAACCTCGACGTGATCCGCGCGGCCGACTGGCTGATCGACCTCGGCCCGGAAGGCGGCGATGCCGGCGGCGAGGTGCTGTGCGTGGGCACGCCCGAGGACGTCAAGCGCTGCGCGGGCTCCCACACGGGCCACGCGCTGATCCAGTATGACAAGGCGATGGGCGAGGCCGGCACGCTGGCCGCCGAGCGCGCCGAGCTGGCCGAACACGGCCTGCCGCTGCAGGCGGCCGTGCAGGCCGCGCGGGCGCGCCGGGCCATCGAGGGGGAGGGCGTGGTGCGCATCGTCAACGCGCACGAGCACAACCTCAAGGCGCTCAACGTCGATATTCCGCACGGCAAGTTCAACGTCATTACCGGGGTGTCGGGCTCGGGCAAGTCCACGCTCGCGTTCGACATCCTGTTCCATGAAGGCCAGCGCCGCTACCTGGAATCGCTGAACGCCTATGCGCGATCGATCGTGCAGCCGGCCGGGCGTCCGGAGGTGGACGCGGTCTACGGCATTCCGCCGACGGTGGCCATCGAGCAGCGGCTGTCGCGCGGCGGCCGCAAGAGCACGGTGGCCACCACCTCGGAGGTCTGGCATTTCCTGCGCTTGCTGTACGTGAAGCTCGGCATCCAGCACTGCGTGCATGACGGCGCGCCGGTCACGTCGCAGAGCGCGGCGTCCATCCTGGCGCAGCTGATGCGCGATCACCGCGGCCAGCACGTTGGCCTGCTGGCGCCGCTGGTGGTCAACCGCAAGGGGGTCTATACGGACCTGGCCAAGTGGGCCCGCGCGCGCGGCAACACGCACCTGCGCGTGGACGGCGAGTTCCTGCCCGTGGACCCGTGGCCGCGCCTGGACCGCTTCCGCGAACACACGATCGAGTTGCCGGTGAGCGACATCGTGGTGTCGCCGGACAACGAGGCCGCGCTGCGCGCCCTGCTGGAGCAGACGCTGGAGCTGGGCAAGGGCGTGATGCACCTGCTGGCGCCGCTCGACGGGCTGCACGACGCGATCCATGAGGGCAACGGGACCGGCCACGTTGGCGAAACCAAGGTTTTTTCGACGAAGCGCGCGTGTCCGGTCTGCGGCACGAGCTATCCGGAACTCGACCCGCGCATGTTCTCGTACAACAGCAAGCACGGCTGGTGCACGACCTGCGTGGGCACGGGGCTGGCGCTGACGCGCGAGCAGCGCGCGGCGTTCGACGACACCGTGCTCGGCGCCGACGACAACCGTGGCCGCGAGCAAAGCCTGCCGTCCGAAGAGCAGGAACCCGAGGGCGTGGGCGATACGCCGTGCGCCGATTGCGGTGGGACGCGCCTGAACCCGGTGGCGCGCGCGGTCACGTTCAACGCCAGCGCCATTACCGACGTGGCGCAATGGACCGTGTCCGATACGCGGCGCTGGGTGGATGGCTTGCGGCTGAAAGGCCGCGATGCCGAGATCGCGCGCGACGTGGTGGCGGAAATTGCCAGCCGGCTGCAGTTCCTGGAGGAAGTCGGCCTGGGCTATCTGAGCCTGGACCGCGCCGCGCCGAGCCTGTCGGGCGGCGAGGCCCAGCGCATCCGCCTGGCCGCGCAGCTGGGCAGCAACCTGCAGGGCGTGTGCTACGTGCTGGACGAGCCGACCATCGGCCTGCATCCGCGCGACAACCAGATCCTGCTGGACGCGTTGCGCAAGCTGGGCGACAAGGGCAACACGCTGGTCGTGGTGGAGCATGACGAGGACACGATCCGCCGTGCCGACCACATCATCGATATCGGCCCCGGCGCGGGCAAGCGGGGCGGCACCCTCGTGGCGCAGGGCGGGGTGGCGGCGCTGGCCGCCGCGCCGGACTCGATCACGGGCCAGTTCCTGGCGCGGCCGATCCTCCATCCGTTGCAGGCGCGGCGCGCGGTCCGGCCGGCGCGCGCGGGCCGGGACGCGGAGCCAGCGCAATGGCTGACCGTGCACGGCGCAAACCTGCACAACCTGCGCAACGTCACCGCGCGCATTCCGTTGGCGCGGCTGGTGGCCATTACCGGGGTGTCCGGATCGGGCAAGTCCACGCTGGCGCGCGACGTGCTGATGACGAATCTGGTCGATGCGGTGGGCCGTTCGGTGATGTCGTCGCCGGCCACGCGCCGGGCGCGCGCAGCCGCCGAGCGCGCCGGCAAGCCCACCGCCACGCGCGCGCTCACCGTCGAGCATGCCTGGCATGGCTGCGAGGCGATCAGCGGCTGGGAGCCGATCGATCGCGTGCTGGAAGTGGACCAGACCCCGATCGGCAAGACGCCGCGCTCCTGCCCCGCCACCTATATCGGCGTCTGGGACGCCATCCGCAAGATGTTCGCCGAGACGCTGGAGGCCAAGGCGCGCGGCTACAGCGCCTCGCGGTTCTCGTTCAATACCGGCGAGGGCCGCTGCCCGGCGTGCGAGGGGCAGGGCGTGCGCACCATCGGCATGAGCTTCCTGCCCGACGTGAAAGTGCCGTGCGACGTCTGCCACGGCCAGCGCTTCAACCCCGAGACGCTGGCGGTGACCTGGCGCGGCAAGAACATCGGCGATGTGCTGACCATGGAGATCGACGAGGCCGTGGCGTTCTTCTCGGCCATCACCCAGATTGCCCACCCGCTGCAACTGATGAAGGACGTGGGCCTGGGCTACCTGACGCTGGGGCAGCCGTCGCCCACGCTGTCCGGGGGGGAGGCGCAGCGCATCAAGCTCGTGACGGAACTGTCCAAGGTGCGCGACGACATCACGCGCCGGGGCCAGAAGGCGCCGCATACGCTGTATGTGCTGGACGAACCCACGGTGGGCCTGCACATGGCCGACGTGGCGCGCCTGATTCGCGTGCTGCACCGGCTGACCGATGGGGGACACAGCGTGGTGGTGATCGAGCACGACCTCGATGTGATTGCCGAGGCGGACTGGATTCTCGACCTGGGTCCGGAAGGCGGCGCGGCGGGCGGCACGATCGTCGGCGCGGCCGATCCGGAAGCGTTGTCCAGGCTCAAGGCCAGCCACACCGGCGCGGCGCTGGCACCAGTGCTGGCGCGGCAGCCCAACGATGCGGCCGAGGCGGAATTGGAGCGCACCGCGACGGCATCGGAATAGGTCGAAAAGTGAGCGGAAAAGGAGCGTAAGTGACGATTGCATCCCTCTTCAGGTTGCTCCGGAGGCATTCCTGGCATAGAGTCGTTCGATAGCAACCGTCCTGCGACGGTACCCAGCCGACTCCGGAACCGACCCGATGCATCGTTTTTCCTCACTGGCCTGTCTGGGCCTGGTCACTACGGCCTTGCTGGCAGCCTGCACGACCACGCCGCCGCCGGCGCAACGCACGCCACCGCCAACGACCATCACGTCGCCACCCGGTGGCTATGGCGGATTGAGCCGCGCGCAGACGGAAGCGGCCGGCAATGCGTGCGAGAAGGCCGTGGCCGCGGCCGTCAAGAACCGCTACCCGCAGCCCGGCAGCATCATGATGATGCCGGACCGCGAGCGTGTGTATCAGCAGTCGGTCACCCAGACCGGCGTCAATGGCGAGGGCACGTTCGAGCCCGATGCCTCCGACAGCGCCATGTCGTTCCGCTACACCTGCCTCTACAACACGCACAGCAACCGCGTGGATGACGTGCAGATGCGGTTCTGATCCGCATCTGCACGGTATCTGATCAGTATTCCGCCAGGATCGGGGCCCAACGCCCCGCATCGTGCGGGATCTGCCAGTCTTCGATCGACAGGGTCTTAAGCGAACGCTGAAACGGCTTCAGCAGACGCGCGCGTTTTCCCGTATTGTCTCGGTTTAGTGACATTGGACGGCCCAGCTGTCCGGTCGCCAACGCCCCCGATCGCCCCCACTGGTAATTCCGACCGTGCCGAACCCCGCCAGCCCGCCGTCCGCCGCGCCGCAGCCGTCATCGCAACCGTTGCCATCCCCGCAGGACACGCCCATGACCGCGCGCGAAAAGCGCGGCATGGCCGCCATCCTGATCGCGGTGGCGCTGGCCACGCTGGATACCGCCATCGCCAACACCGCGCTCCCGGCCATCGGGGCGGACCTGCGCAGCACGCCGCAGGCATCGGTCTGGATCATCAATGCCTACCAGCTGGCGATGGTCGCCACGCTGCTGCCGTTTGCGGCGCTCAGCGGCATCGTCGGACACCGGCGCGTCTACCTGGGCGGCGTGATTGTCTTCATCGTCTCGTCGGTCGTCTGCGCGATGGCATGGTCGCTGCCGTCGCTGGCCGCCGCGCGGGCGCTGCAGGGCATTGGCGCCGCCGCGATCATGAGCGTGAACACGGCCCTGATCAGCGCGATCTTCCCGATCCATCGGCTCGGGCGCGGCGTGGGGCTCAATGCGCTGGTCGTCGGCGTGTCGTTCGCGGTGGGGCCCACGGTGGCGTCGATCATCCTGTCGCTGGGCACATGGCCGTGGCTGTTCGCGGTGAATTTGCCGATCGGCCTGCTGGCGCTGGCCATTGCGTGGCGGTCGCTGCCCGAGAGCAAGCGCAGCCAGCATGGCTTCGACCCGGTGGCGGCCGTGCTCAACGTGATCACCTTCGCGGCGCTGATCTTCGCGCTGGGCGAGGGCGTGCAGCGTGAGCCCGTTGAGTACGTGGTGGCCGCCGCCGTGGTGTTCGTCATCGCCTTTGCGCTGCTGCTGCGGCGCGAGCGCGGCCACCCCGCGCCGATGCTGCCGGTGGATCTGTTCCGGCGCCCGATGTTCGCGCTCTCCACGCTGACGGCCATTTGCTCGTTTGCCGCGCAGGGGCTGGCATTCGTTTCGCTGCCGTTCTACTTCGAGCACGTGCTCGGGCGCGATCCGGTGGAGACCGGCTTCCTGATGACCCCGTGGTCGGCGGTGGTGGCCCTGATGGCGCCGCTCGCGGGCCGGCTGTCCGACCGCTATCCGCCCGGTCTGCTCGGTGGGGTGGGCCTCGCCGTGCTGGCCGCCGGCATGGCATCGCTGGCGCTCATGCCGGCCGATGCCAGCGCGCTGAACATCGGTATCCGCATGGCCATTTGCGGCGCTGGTTTCGGTTTCTTCCAGTCGCCCAACCTGAAGGCGCTCATGGCCAGCGCGCCGCGCGAGCGCGCGGGCGGCGCAAGTGGCGTGATCGCCACGGCACGGCTGCTGGGCCAGGCCACGGGCGCCGCGCTGGTGGCGTTGTCGTTCGGCCTGGCCGGCAAGCATGGCCCGGCGCTGGCGTTGTCGCTGGGCGCGGGCTTTGCCGGCGTGGCGGCCATTGCGAGCGGCCTGAGGCTGATTACGCCACACAGCGCGGACAGCGCCATGCAGACCGCCGGCAAGTAAGCGCCAGGCCGCAGACGGCAAGCGCACAAGGGTTTTCACCAAGTCGCCACGGCGCCTATAGTTCGAAACAGGGGACCGCGAAAAGCTTGCGTTGACGCCACTTGCCCGCCGAGGCTGGAACGCCAATTGCCGTTGCATGGTGGGCAGCGTGGATCGCGCGGATGCATCGCACCGCCGGGCACATGCCAGGGAGGTAGCGATGAACTTGTCCGGCATCCTGGTGACCCTGAGCCTCGCCTCGTCGATCGCCGTTTCCTCCACGCCTGTTGAGAAGCAGCTGCTCTCCATCAGCCCGCGCGACTTTGCCCAGCAATTCAATGCCGTCGCCCATGACGCCGGCTCCAAGCTCACACTTCCCGATTTCCGCGCCAAGCCCGGATGGCATCGCGCGTCAACCAGCGACGGTATCTCGGTGCTGGTGCGCGCGGCGCAGACCGGCTATGCCATCGACGAAGTGGTGGTGGTTTGCCGGGCCGTGGAGCAATGCCTGATGACGATCTGCACTGCGGCGCTCGCCATCGATGCGAGCGCCGACCCGCTGCTCCTGCAGCGATTCATCGCCGCCCGTATCGCCGCCCAGCTTGGCGAGGTGGCGCTGGTCATGTCGGGGCTGGTGTACCTGGTGATCTCGCCCAGGGACGACGACTACGTGGCGCTGGTGATCCGGCCATACCTGCCCCAGCAGGAACTGACCGCGCCCCGGCAGGCCGGGCTGCTGCGGCCGGTTGCCTACCCCGGCGGATGGCAGGCGCCCCCACAGGGCTGAGCGCGCACGCGGCGCGCCACGTCAGCCGCCATCAGTGCATCGGCGAACTGGCCCGGCGCGGGGCCATGCCGTGCGTGCGGGCGGGGGAAAACTCGGCCACGCGCGCCTCGAGCATGCGCTGCAGCTCCGTGGCGCCCCGGTAGTAGTGCGCCAGCAGCAGCCGCAGATCGGCGTCGTCGATCGGCTCGCGCAGCAGCGCGCCATAGGCGCTGGCGGCGCGGCCGGCCTGTTGCGCGGCGTGGCGCAGCAACAGCAATTCGCCGGCATCGGCAGGTGGGGCGACATGCGTCGGCGGCGGCACGTTGCTGCGCGCGTGCGGGCCCGGGCCCTGCGATTCGCCGATGGTCGCCCCGGCGCGTACCGCCAGTTCCGCTGCAGCGCAGCATTGCATGTTCGCGCGGTGGGCCAGCACGGCACGCATCTGCGGATCGGATGCGGCGGCAGCCACCGCGGACAACGACTCGGCGCACAACTGGGCATGGCGGCTGAGCCGCGCCAGTGTGGTGGTCAGTGCATCCATGAAGGTCTCCATCCTGATCCTTCTTCCATATTTTCTACTGTAGGAGACGGAGGCCGCTCCGCGACGAAAGCGCGGTCCATATCGGGCTGAAATTTCGTGCAGATCGGCAACGGTCGCTGCCCGCGCGGCGTCTCCTCCATGTTCATGTTTCGCCGCCTGTTCAGCCGGCATGAACAGCGCGAAAAGTTGAACAGCGGCGCCCTTTGGTCCATGATTTGGGGTACCTATCCCGATTCCCGCGTTCGGCGACCCGGAGGACGCTGCCATGGACCAGAAGACGGGCGATTCCGATTGGGTGGAGGCCGCGCTGCTGGCCTTGCACCGCACCACCGGCATGCAGGCCCGCATCCGCCATGGCCGGCGCGATGTTGGCGGCGTGTCGGCGGTGGCCGCCATTTCACTGCGCCGGGGCGAGGCCACGCATCGCTATGCGGTGGAATGCCGCCGCGCCGTGCGCACGGCGTCCGACCTGTCGGTGGTGCGCGCGCAGTTGCAGGAGCGGGGCCCCGGATTGCTGGTGACCACCTACCTGACCCCGGCACTGGCCGGCCAGTGCCGCGAAATGGGTCTCCAGTTCATCGACACCGCCGGTAATACCTACCTCGACGCCCCCGAGTTGTTCGTTTTCGTCAGCGGCCAGACGCCGCCGGACAGCGTGGTGCGGCCGGCCGTGCGCATCAGCGGCAACCCCAGCTCGCAACGGATGGTGTTTGCGCTGCTCTGCCAGCCCGAACTGCTGCAGGCGACTTACCGCGAGATCGCGCGCGTGAGCGGCATCGCGCTGGGCTCGGTCGGCGCCGTCTTCAACGGGTTGTCCGCGCGCGGCTGGCTGCTGGAAACGCGGCAGGACGAGCGGCGGCGCCTGACCGCGCCGGACCGGCTGCTGGACGAGTGGGTGGCCAACTATCCGACCATCCTGCGCCATCGCCTGCAGCCGCGGCGCTTCAGCGCGCCGGCGGCGGACTGGTGGCAGGCGGTCAACGCGGCGGAGCTTGGCGCCTACTGGAGCGGCGAGGTCGCCGCCGCGGCCATGGTGGGCGGCATCCGCCCCGCCAGCCAGGTGCTCTATGTGCCGCCCGCCAGGATGGGGGCGGTCGCGCAGGTGCTGTCCCAGAAGTCCAGGCTGCGGCCCGATCCGGATGGCACCGTCGAAGTGCTCGAGGCGTTCTGGGACCCCTCGGTGGACGACGCCGGCCGGCCCGGCCTGGCGCCGCCGGTGCTGGTGTACGCGGATCTGCTGGCGACGCTGCACACCGACCACCTGGCGGTGGCCACGCAGCTACGCAAGGCGCGCATCAAGGACGTGCTGGACCGATTCTGACGGCCAGCTCTCAGGCCGCAATCACGCGCGTACGGATGAACGCCTCGTCGCGCATCAGCGCCTCGGCCCAGCCGGCCGGCGGCACCAGGCTGATGTCGGTGATGGCGTAGCCGATGTCGCCCTGGGTCTGCAATTGCTGCGCCACGATATTGGCGCCGATCTCGGCCAGCGCCTGGTTCAGGTGCGACAGCGTGCCGGGCCGGTTGTAGTGGATGTTCAGGATGCGCGCCGGTGCCTCGAGCGGGTTGGGCTGGATTTCCGGCAGGTTCACCGCGCCGATCGTGGCGCCGGTTTCCAGGAAATTGGTGAGCTTGGTCGCCACCTCCACGCCGATGTTCTCCTGCGCCTCCTCGGTGCTGCCGCCCACGTGCGGGGTCAGGATCACATTAGGCTTGCCCTGCAGCGGCGAGACGAACGGGTCGGCATTGCTGCGCGGCTCTTCCGGGAACACATCGATGGCGGCGCCAGCCAGGTGGCCGTCGTCCAGGTGCTGCGCCAGCGCCTGGATGTCCACCACGGTGCCGCGCGAGGCATTGAGCAGGATGGCGCCGCGCTTCATGGCCGAGAGCGCGCGCGCGTTGATCAGGCCGCGTGTCTGCGGGGTGGCGGGCACGTGCAGCGTGACCACGTCGGCCTGCGCCAGCGCGTCTTCCAGCGTGTGCATGGGCATGGCCCCGCCGATCGACAGACGCGGGCGGATGTCGTAGAACACCACGCGCATGCCCATGGCCTCCGCCAGGATGCCGACCTGCGCCCCGATATTGCCGTAGCCGATGACGGCCATGGTTTTGCCGCGGATCTCGTACGACCCCTTGGCGCTCTTCTGCCATTCGCCCTTGTGCGCGGCGCGGCTTTTCTCGGGAATGCGCCGCATCAGCATGATGGCCTGGCCAATGACCAGCTCCGCCACCGAGCGCGTATTGGAGAACGGCGCATTGAAGACCGGGATGCCGGCATGGGCGGCCGCGCCAAGGTCCACCTGCGAGGTGCCGATGCAGAAGCAGCCCACGGTGAGCAGCTTGCCCGGTTTGGCGAACAATTCCGCCGTCAGCGTGGTCGCGGAGCGGATGCCCAGCAATTCATGGTCTTGCACCGCATGCAACAGCGGCTCGCCCGCCAGGGCCTTGCCTTGCGTGGCAACGTCGATCTGGTGGCGCGCAAGCATTTGCTGGGCGCTGGCGTGGATGTTTTCGAGAAGGATGGCGCTGGCCATGATGGTCTGCCGAGGATCAGAGAGGTTGGAAATGCGGCCGGGCGCGGGCCAATCCAGGCCGGCGCGCCGATGGACAAACCATAACACTGTCTGTTACCCGTGCGCTTGATGTGGGCATGGCGCGCCACCCGGGCCAGGATCTAAAAGATTCAACCGGCGAACGCAGAAAACTAAATTCCATTCTGTACAAGATCTGCCAGCATGCAAGCATGCTGGCGGGCTTGCATCGCCCAAGGGTCCCGTGCGGGCCATGTCGCCACGCAAAAACCGATCTGCCAGATAAGGAGAGATCAATGATCGGCAAGTCTCGCCTGGTGTACGGGGCGGCGGCGTGGGCGGCAGGCATGATGGCGCCGCTGGCCGCGCACGCCACCGAGGGGGCGCTGGGGCGCCCGGTATCCGGCACCAGCGTGGTGGCCAATGCGGGCGTGGTGCCGCCCGCGCCGGTATGGATCTTCAATCTCAGCGAGGTCTACCTGGACGGCTCCATCGGCGGCTCGCGCGAGGTGCCCATCGGGGGCCGGACCACGCTCGGCATCGACGCCAAGATCTCGCTGACGCTGGCCACGGCCATGAAGGTGTGGAACACCGGGCCCGGGGCCTGGAATTTTGCCTCGAGCTTCACGCTGCCCTACGTCTGGACAACCGTGCACGCCAACGCCGTCGCGAGCGGGGCCGCAGGCAGTGTCTCGGGCGGCGCGTCAGACCGGGCGTCGAATCTCTTCGATATCTACTTCAGCCCGATCATCGCCGGCTATCACTTCTCCGAGACCCGCCACATGGCGTTGAGCTTCAATGTCTGGGCACCCACGGGCCAGTACGACAAGAATGCGCTGGCCAATCCCAGCCTTAACAACTGGACCTTCGTGCCGCAGGTGGCCTACACGCACCTGATGCCGCAATACGGGCTCGCGTTCAACGCGGTGGCCGCATTCCAGTTCTACACGCGCAATACCGCCACCGACTATCAAAACGCGCCGCTCTTCACGCTCGACCTGATGGGCGTCAAGCATTTCGGCCCCTGGGGGCTGGGCGTGGTCATGGGTACCGTACAGCAGCTTGGCGACGACAGCGGGCCTACCGCGGACCGGCTCCACGGCTTTCGTGGGCACGACTTCGCCATTGGGCCGATCGTGACGTACGACACCAAGCTGGGCGGCAAGACGCCCTTGTCGTTCGGGCTGCGGTGGGTGCCAACGGTCAGCAGCAAGAACCGGCTGGACAGCACGGCCACCTTCATGATGACGGCCACGCTGGTCATGTAGCGGCGCTAAACACACGATCCAGATAATGGTAATTATCAAGAGATGTGAAAACGACACTTCTTGGCGAGTGGCATGCAAAAGTGACGTAAGCGGCTGTTACTGGAACAACACTCCTTTTTGCGGGTTGCGCCCGCGGGTAGTGCTGCTACAGTCACACCCATAGCGCCGGATACACAGGCGCGGCCGCCGGGCCAGCAGGGCAGGCGGTCCCTTCTATATAGATACGGGTTGGGTCCATGTTTCCACGCTTGTTTGCCGGCGCGCGCGCTGCCGGCCTTCTCCTTTTCGCCGCATTGCTCCTGGCCGGCTGCGTCGCCGAGGAATCCGCTCCAGCAACAACAACGACAACGCCGGCTGCGGGCAGGCTGGTGGTCGACACCGGCAGCGCCGCGCCCGTCGCCGGCGGTACCCTGACACTCAAGGCCACGTTGCTTGGCACCGATGGGCTCGAAATCAAGGGCGCCAGCTTCGCCTGGACCTCATCGGACGAATCGGTGGCAGTGGTCACGGTGGCCTCGGACAAGGCGCCGGCCGCTGCCGGTTCGGCGCCCGTCGGGGCCTACGCGACCGTGCAGACCCTGCAAGGCGGCACCGCCGACATCACGGCCACGGCGACGCTCGGCGACGGCAGCCGCATGGCAAGCGTCACGCGCCTGGTCGTGCAGGGCGCGCCCGCCAAGTCCTATACGCTGACCCTGTCGCCCGCGACGCTGGCGATTTCGGCCGGCGCGGCGGCGCAGACGGTGGCAGTTGCCGTGCGGCGCTCGGACGGCGTTGACGGCACCGCCGACCTGAAAAACTGGGCGTGGACGAGCGACGACGCAACCTTCGTCGTCTCGCCAGCGGCCAACGGGCAATCCGCCCAGGTGGCCAGCCCCGCTTCGGCTACCGCCGCCGGCGCAGCCACGCTGACGGCCTGCGCGGACACGCCGGCTGGCGCAAGGCTTTGCGCGAATGCGGCACTGTCGCGGGCCGCAGTGCCGCCGCCGCCAACCTATACCGTGGGCGGCACGCTCTCCGGCCTGGCGGCGGGCAAGAGCCTGATGCTGGCCGACAGCAACGGCGACACGCTGGTGGTGAATGCGAATGGCACGTTCTCGCTGCCGACGGCGCGCTTGGCGGCCACGCCCTACGCGGTGACCGTCACGGGCCAGCCGGCCGGCCAGACGTGCACCGTCACGAACGGGGCCGGCACGATCGCGGCCGCGAACGTGACGGCCATCGCGATCAGCTGCGTGCAGGCCCAGTTCGTGGTGGTGGCCAACCACGACGATCGCACGCTGTCCGTCTACCGGACCGACCCGGCGAGCGGGGCGCTCACGGCGGTACCCGGCAGTCCCTTTGCATCGGGTGGGCAGGTCAACGACATCGCGTTCCTGCCGTCCGGACTGGTCGGGTACGCCGTCACCGGCGACACCCAGTCCGTCGTGGCCTTCCAGCTGAACCCCGCTACCGGCGCCCTATCCGCCATTCCTGGGGCCGTGGGAGCGGTGATCTACGGCACGCCGCAGACGATTGCCGTGCATCCGGGCGGGCAGTGGCTTCTGGTTGGCGTCACTTCAGGCAGCGTAGGCAGCGTAGGCAGTTTTGCCATCAACGCCGCGACGTACGCACCTTCGGTTTTCAATTTCCTCCAGGCACCGGGTATCCGGGACACGACGACCGGATTCGCGATCGCTCAGAACGGCATCTACGTGTACGCATCCAATGCCGCACAGAATGGCGTGTGGCAACTCGGCTTCGACGCGAGCACCGGCTTGATTGACAGCTTGTCGATGGCGTCCTCGAGCGGCCTGCAGCCCAATGGCGCGGTGCTGTCTCCGAGCGGCGCCTTCCTGTATCTGCCCAACACCTTGAGTGACTCAGTGGGTGTAGCAATGCTCTCATCGAGCACGGGCGCGCCACTGTCCACGAGCACTTTTGCGACGGTGGCGTCGCCAACCGACATCGTGCTCAAGTCTTCAGGGCCGTTCGCTTACGTCCTCGGCAGCGCCAGCAACAGTATCGCGGCCTATCGCCTTGACGGCGCGACCGGCATGCCAGCCGCGAACCTGGGGACGACATCGGTCGGCAGCGGCGGGCGCCGGCTGCGCATCGAGCCGAATGGTCAGTATCTGTACACCCCGGCCCTCAACGGCGGCGTGTATGGTTTTCGGATCGATGCGGGCACTGGCGCGCTGACGGCGGTGCCGGGCAGCCCGTTTGCGGCCGGCAACGGCAACGTCGCGGTCGCCATCGTGCAACCCTTGCCGTAGAAGCCGGAGGCGCCGCCGCGAGCGGCTCTCAGCGCCGCTGGGCCAGCCAGATGCCTGCTGCGATGGCCGCCAGCCCGACCGCGTGATACCAGCGCGGCCAGTCGCCCAGCAGCAGCGTGGAGAGCAGGGCCGCGAACACGGGCGTCAGCGTGATGAAGAACACCGGCAACTGGGCGCCCGCGCGGGCGATGGCGCGGTCCCAGGCAAAGTAGGCGAGCAGGGAAGGGATGGTGGCCACATAGAGCAGGATCGCCACCACCTTGCCATTCCACGGGATCGGCTCGTGCAGCGTCATCAGTTCCCACGCCGTCGCGGGCACGCTGGCCAGGACGCCGGTGACGATCTGCGCAAACAGCAGCACGGGCAGCGGCACGGCGGGACGGTTCTTGCGCAGCAGCCACGTATAGGCGCTCCAGGCAACGGTGGCCAGCAGCATGAACAGGTCGCCGGCCACGAAGTCGAGCTGGGCCAGCCGCGCCAACTCGCCACGCACCAGGACGAAGGACACCCCCACCAGGCACAGCAGCGCGCCGGCGACATGCCAGGGCTTCACCCGTTCGCCAAAGAAGGTGGCGCCGATCACCAGCAGGAACAGCGGCGTGGAGGCGCCGATCAGCGTCACGTTGATCGGCGTCGACGTGGTGAGCGCCAGATACTGAAAGGCGTTATAGCTGGCCACGGAGAGCACGCCCATGGCCACGAGCACGCCGGCATGCCGGCGCAGCGTGGCGCGATGCTCGATCACGCCGCGCCACGCATAGGGGGCCAGCAACAGCCCGGCCAATACCCAGCGCACGGCGTTCAGGGTGATGGGCGGTATCGATCCGGCGGCGAGGCGGCCGACGATGGCATTTCCGGCCCAGGCAAGAGGCGGGAAGGCGAGCAGGAACAGGGTGGTCCAGTCGAGGCGTCTGGCGGCGCTGGCTTGCATGGGGGGGGTGGGATGGCTTCTTGTCGATGCCGGATTATCCGCCATGAACCCCGCGCTGGCTGCAAAAGGGGCGCATGCTTGTGGGGGGATGCGGCAGTGGCGGCTCGCCTGCCATTGCTACGGCGGGTCTCGGCACCGGTCGGAGTATCATCGCGTCCTTCCATCGATGTCCGCATTGCACCTTGCCTGACCCCGAACAATCCGCCGTCCGCCGCCGGCAGCGTCCGCCCGTTGCGCCGGACCGGCTGCTTGGCCCGCATCACTTCGCTTTCTATCGCGGCTATCTGGAGGGGATCGACCTCGCGCGGCTGGCCGACCGCTACCTGGAAACGGGCCTGGACCTGCGCGTGGCCCGCACCACCATCGGCTGGATCGAGTCCGAGCTGGCACGCGGCGTCAAGCGCCTGGCCACGCGTTCGGACCCGCTGCCGGTGGTGTCCGAACGCGCCTGGCTGGCGTTGTTCAGGACGCCGGCCGATGAAAGCCCCACCGCCCGCCAGACCCGCCGCCGCAAGCAACTGCGGGCGCTCGATGCGCTGAAGCCGCAACTCGTTGCCCGCCCCACCCGCGATGACGCCGTGACCGGCTGGTTCGCGCCGGCGATTGCCCAGCGGCTCATGGACGCGGGCTGGCCAACGCTGGGCGCGCTGCAGGCCGCCATTGCGCACGAGGGGCCGCGCTGGCATCGCCACGCGTCGCGCATCGGCGACCATACCGCGCGCCGCATCGAGGCGTGGCTCGCCGACCAGGCCGACGATATCGGTGCGATTCCCGCCGCCGCGCTGGTCCCGCGCCGCACGGCCTCGGCCGCCGAGCTGGCCAGCCTGCGCGCGCCGGCCGTGGCGGTGGCGCCGCTGGAGTCGTTGCTGCTGCCACCGGCGCTTGATGGGCGCACGGGGCACAATCGCACCCCGCCTGACGCGGCGGCGCGCATTGCCGCGCAGAACGACCTCATGGCCATTCACGCCTGGCTCGGCGTGCATCCGCCCGTGGGCGGCCACACGTGGCGCGCCTATCGCACCCAGGCCGAGCGTTTCCTGCTCTGGGCGGTGTTTGCGCGCGGCAAGGCGCTCTCGGACCTGACGGTGGAGGATTGCAGCGCCTACCTGGTATTCCTGGCGGACCCGCAACCGGCCGCGCAATGGGTCGGACCGCGCGGCACGCCGCGCTACCGCCACGACTGGCGGCCATTCGAAGGACCGCTGTCGCCGGGCAGCGTGCGGCAGGCGTTCACCATCGTCAAGTCGCTGTGCGCCTGGCTGGTCAGCGCGCAGTATCTGCGCTACAACCCGTTCGAACTCCTGCCCAAGCCCAAGGCCGCCGGGCAGGGACGCATCAAGGTGGCGCGCAGCTTTACCGATGCGCAGTGGCAGTTCCTGCGCCAGTTCGCGGCGGACCTGCCCGCAAACGACCCGCGCACCGCGCGATTGCAGTTCATGCTGCGCCTGGTCTATGCCACGGGGCTGCGGATCTCGGAACAGGCCCAGGTCACGCTGGGCGACCTCACGCAGCAGGACCTGGCCGCCGACCAGCGCGGCGCGTGGACGCTGTCGTTCGTGGGCAAGGGCACGCGCGCCCGCGAGGTGCACGTGCCCGGCCCCGTGATCGATGCGCTGCGCAACTACCTGGAGACGCGCGGCCTGGGACGCGACCTTGAGCGCCTGCACCCGTCCACGCCGCTGATCGGCCGCGTGAAGGCCGATGGCGCCGTGGGCCGGCTGTCGGTGGCGCAGCTCGACGCGATCTGGAAAGGCTTCTTCGCCCAGGCGGCGCAGGCCATGATGGCCGACGACCCTGCCGGCGCGGCGCGCCTGGGGCAGGCCAGCGCGCACTGGCTGCGCCATACGTTCGGCTCGCACGCCATTGCGCGCGGCGTGGCGCTGGACGTGGTGCAGCACCAGCTCGGCCATGCCTCGCTGGCGACCACATCGGTGTACGTGCACGCCGAAGACGCGCGACGCGCGCGCGAGCTGGACCAGGCCGGTATGTACTAGTAGCCGCGCGCCGGCTCGTACAGGTCGGGCACGGGCGCACCGGCCTCGGCCAGGCGGATCAATTGCGCCGCGCGGTGGGCCCGGTCCGCGCGCGACGGGGTGGCCGCGCAATGGGGCGTCACGATGACGCCGGGGTGCGTCCACAGCGGCGACCCGGGCGGCAGTGGTTCGGCCTCGAACACATCGAGCAGCGCGCCGCCGAGGTGGCCCTCGTCGAGCAAGGCCAGCAGATCCTCATGGACCACGTGCCCCGCACGGCCCGCATTGAGCAGGCGCGCGCCGCGCGGCAGCATCGACAGGCGCTGGCGGTTCAGCAGCCCCACCGTGTCGGCGGTCTGCGGCAGCAGGTTGACGAGGATGTCGGCGCGGCGCAGGAAGACGGGCAGGTTGGCCATGCCGTCGTACGAGGCCACGCCCGCGATGGACTTGGGCGAACGCGACCAGCCCGAGACCTCGAATCCCATTCCCGCCAGGTAGCGCGCCGCGTGCAGCCCCAGCGCGCCGAGCCCCATCACGCCCACCCGCGTGCGGCGCGCGAGCGGCGTGAACGGCATGGTCTGCCAGCGCCGGGCGGCCTGGTTGCGGGCAACGGTGCCCATGTCGCGCATGAGCATCAGCGTGCCCATGGCCACGAACTCGGCCATGCCATCGCGCGTCTCGGGCAGGATCATGCGCGCCAGCGGCACGCCATGCGGATAGTGCGCGTCGGCCAGCACATGGTCCAGGCCCGCTCCGGTACTGATGACCATGCGCAGGTTCGGAAAGCGCGCCAGCGCGCCGCGCTCCGGCTCCCATACCAGGGCGTAGCGCACGGCCTCGGGCGGCACGCCGGGATCGCCCCAGCAGCGCACGTCGGCTTCGGGCAGCGCGTTGGCAAACGCCTCGCGCCACGCGGGCATGGCCTGCGCGCCGCCCGACTTGATCATCACCAGCATGCGGCGGCTCCGATCAGCGCTCGACCAGCCGGTTCCACTGGCGGTCCCAGCTGGAGCGGTTCTGGTTGATCTGCGTCCAATCCACGGTCACGGCGGTTTTCAGGTACGCCTTCATCTGGGTCAGTTCCTGGCCGGCCTTGCCGCTGGCCGCCACATCGGTATTGGTGGGGTTGTACGAGCCGCCTTCCAGCGCGGCCTTCTGCGCCTCGGGCGTCAGCAGGTAGGCGGCCAGCTTCTGCGCCAGCTCGGGCTCGCCGTTGTTGGCGATCACGCATTGCGCCACCATCAGCAGCACGGCGCCTTCCTTGGGCTGCGCGTAGGCCACGGGCAGGCCGCGCGACTGGAAGATGGTGGTCATGCTCGGCGTGAACGGAAAGATCGCCGCTTCGCCGGACTGCACCATCTCAGAGAGCTTGGCCGAGTTCGACACGTACTCGAGCACGTTCGGGCCCACGGTCTGCGGCCATGCCTTGAAGCCCGGCTCCACGTTGGACTCGTTGCCGCCCCGGATGCGGTTCAGCATCAGGAAGCCGTGCAGGCCAAACGTGGAGGACGGGATCGACTGGAATACCACCTTGTTCCTGTACTTCGGGTCGGCCAGGTCCTGCCAGGAGGTCGGGGGTGCCCAGCCTTTCTCCTTGAACATCCGCGCGTTGTAGCCGATGCCGGTCATGCTCATGGTCACGCCGGTGGCCATGTCGCCTTCGATATGGGCCTGCGGATAGAGCTTCCTGCCGCTGGCCGACGCCGTTTGCCGTTCACACAGGCCCATGCGGATGGCGCGGTACATCAGGCCATCATCGAGGAACATCAGGTGCATCTGCGGCTTGCCGCGCGCGGCCATCGCCTTGGCGAGGATGTCGGACGAGGTGCCGGGCACGACCACGATCTTCACGTCGTTGGCCTTCTCGAACGCCTTGAAGACATGCTCGGTGTAGGTCTTTTCCATCGAACCGCCATTCATGCCGACGTACAGGGTATGCGTGGCGGCGTGGGCGGTGCCGGCGGCCAGCAGCAGCGCACCGAGCATGGCGCGCAGCGATTGAGCGAAAGGTGGGGTCATGGGTGAACTCCTTGGCATGTCGTGGAAGGAACGGCGGGTTGAAAGCGGCGCAGGTCGAAGGTCTCGATGGGGGTGGACGTGGTGCCGTCGAGCACCAGTTCGGCCAGTACTTCGCCAGCGGCGGGGCCGATCTCGAAACCCGCCCCGGAGAACCCGAAGCCGTGAAACAGGCCCGGCATGGCGGGGCTGGCGCACAGCACGGGCTGGCGGTCGGGGAGGTAGCCTTCCACGCCGCTCCAGGTGCGGATGACCTGCGCGTGCGCGAGCCGGGGAATCAGTTGCACGAGGCTGCGCATCTGGCGGAACAACGCGGCCGACGTGGAGCGGATCGCTTGCGGCCCGCCTTCGCCCGGTTCCACGCGGCCGCCGCCGAACACGACGTTGCCGCGCGCCACTTGCCGGCAATAGATGTCGCCGCCTTCCATGCCCAGGCTCTGGGGCAGGAAGCCGGGCAGCGGTTCGGTCACCGCCATGGCGGGATGGCCTTGCGTCAGCGGCACCGCGTCGCCGAAGCGTGCCGCCAGCGGACCGGCCCAGGCGCCGGCGCAGTTGAGCAGGTTCGCGGCGCGCACGGTCAGCCCGGACGCCGTGCTGGCGACAAAGCCGCCCGGCGTGTGATCGATATGGACCACTTCCTCGTGCTCGCGGATCTCGGCGCCCGCCGCTGCCGCCGCGCGGGCAAAGGCCGGCGATACCAGCCGCGGATTGGCCTGGCCGTCTTCCGGGCTCAGCGATGCGCCGGCCAGCCCGGCCCCGAGCCACGGAAAGCGCGCGCGCAGACCGGCCGGGTCGATCAGTTCGAGCATCAGCCCGTAGGCGCGGGCGCCGTCGCGGTACTGTTCCAGCTTTGCCATGTCGGCGGCCGTGCGCGCGAGCTTCAGATGGCCGCTGCGCACATACTCGCCGTCGGTACCCAGCAGGCGCGGCAGGTCTTGCCAGATGCGATGGGCGCGCTGCGCCAGCGGCAACTGGCCGAATGCGCGGCCCTGGCGGCGCACGCCGCCGTAGTTCACGCCGCTGGAGCGCGAGCCGCAGAGGTCGCGCTCCAGCAGCACCACCGACGCCCCGCGCTTGCGCAGCGCCAGCGCGGCCGATGCGCCGACGATGCCGCCGCCGATGATCAGCACATCGGCCATCAGTGGGTCAGCCATGGCTGGCTCCCTCGCCGGCGGGACCGGCCAGCGCGGCGATCGGCACCGGCTTCACCGGCGCCTGCCCGCGCATGCGGCCGACTTGCTGCACGGGCTTCGCGCAGGCATGGGCGACGAGTTCGGCGCCGGCCACGCCGCACATGCGGCCCTGGCAGCGGCCCATGCCCACGCGGCACAGCGCCTTCACGCGGTTCATGTCGTCCGCGCCGTGCCCGGTCACGGTGCGGCGGATGTCGCCGGCGGTCACCGCTTCGCAGCGGCATACGATGGTGTCGTCCGCGACATGCGTGGCCCAGTCGCGCGGAAACGGGAATGCGCGTTCGAGCCCGGCGCGGAATGCGCCGATGCGCGCCAGGTGCTGGTCGAGTGCGCCGGCGCGCGCGGTATCGACGGGCATCCGCCGATGGGCCAGCAGGCTCAGCGCGGCGCGTTCGCCGGCCAGTTCGGCCGCGTCGGCGCCAAGGATGCGCGCGCCATCGCCAGCCACATAGACGCCCGGCACGCTGGTGCGGCCCTGTTCCTGCGCCACCAGGTGCGCGCGCTGCTGGGCGTCGAAGCCGAAGCGGCAGCCCAGCAGGTCCGCCAGCTGATGCTCGGGCCGCAGGCCGTAGCCGAAGCCCAGCGCATCGCAGGCGATCCGATGCGTGCGGCCCGACGCCGTGCGCGGTGTCCATGCAACGGCCCGGACGCCCTCGCTGCCCTCCACGTTCACCAGGCGGGCATTGGTGTGGATCGGCACGCCGTGCAGCCGCAGCCATGCCACATACCAGAGGCCCTTCGCCAGCACGGCAGGCAGGCGCGTCATGGCGGGCACCGCGCGCGCCTGTTCGGGCAGGCTGGCGTAGTCGAGAATGGCGCGCACGTCGGCGCCGGCCTGCTTGTACTGGTAGGCCACCAGGTACAGCAACGGCCCGCTGCCCGCGAACACGACCTGTTGGCCAATCGCGCAGCCCTGGAACTTCAGTGCGATCTGGGCGCCGCCGAGCGAGTAGACGCCCGGCGTGGTCCATCCCGGCACGGGCAGGATGCGATCGGTGGCGCCGGTGGCCAGGATGATCTCGCGCCATGGCAGGCGGGTGTGGCGGCCCGTTGCGGCTTCCCAGAGGTCCAGCGCATCGTCGTCCGCATTCCAGGCCAGGTGGCCGGGACGGTAATCCACCTGCGGCAGAAGATCCTCGAACGTCTGGTGGATCGCGCGCGCGCGGCCGGCCTCGAAGCCGTAGAGCCGCTCGGCGGAGCGGGTGAACCCGGCCGGTTGCTGCCGGTAGATCTGTCCGCCCCAGCGCGGCGCCTCGTCGATGACGACGGGCCGCACGCCGTGGCGCACCAGCGTTTGCGCGGCGCGCACGCCGGCCGGGCCGGCGCCGACGATGACGGTGCTGCCTTCGTGATCCATCATGGTGCCTCCGTGGGCGGTGCCGTCAGCAGCCGCATGCCCGGCTGCAGCAGCGTGGAGCAGGCGCGCAGGCGTTCGCCGCTGTCGGCCCACACGATGCAGTCGTGGCACGCGCCCATCAGGCAGAAGCCCGCGCGCGGCGTGGCGGTGAACTCGTTGTCGCGCAGGCGGCGGCGCTGGGTGAGGATGGCGGTCAGCACGGTATCGCCCGCCAGCGCCTCGCACGGCGCGCCGTCGAGCTGGAAGGCCAGCACGGCGCGCTGCCGCTCCTGCAGCCGTTGCAGTTGTCCGCCCGTCATGCGCGCCCCACGAGCATGCGGTCCAGGCCATAGACACGGTCGATGGCCAGCATGGCCACGGCGGTGAGCCCAATCATCAGCGCCGAGACCGCGGCCATCATCGGGTCCAGCGATTCGGTGGCGTACATGTACATGCGCACGGGCAGCGTCACGGTGGATGGCGAGGTGACAAACACCGACATCGTGACCTCGTCGAAACTGTTGATGAAAGCGAGCATCCAGCCGCCGGTGACGCCGGGCAGGATCATCGGCAGCGTGATGCGCCGGAACACCGTGGCGCGGCTGGCGCCCAGCGAGACGGCGGCCTGCTCGGCGCTGGCGTCGAAGCCGGTCAGCGCGGACACCACCTGCCGCAGCACGTAGGGCGTGACCACCATGGTATGGGCCAGCAGCAGCCAGCCCAGGCTGCCGGCGCCGCCCACCAGCGAGAACATCCGCATCAGCGCCACGCCCAGCACCAGGTGCGGGATCAGCAGCGGCGACAGCAGCAGGCTGTTGACCACGTTGCGCCCCGCAAAGCTGTAGCGCGTGATGGCGATGCCCGCCGGCACCGCGATCAGGCAGCACAGCGTGGCGCTGGCCGCCGCGAGTGCGAGGCTGATCCAGAACGAGTGCAGGAATTCGCCGTGCGCGAACAGCGTCTGGAACCAGCGCAGCGAGAACGACGTGGTGGGCAGCGTCAGCGTTTCTCCGGGCGTGAAGGCCACCAGGCAGACGACGGCCAGCGGTGCCAGCGTGAACGTGATGACGAGCGCGTTGAAGCAGAGGGCGAGCGGTCCGTTTCTTTGCATGGCGTTTATCCCAGGCGCTTCTTGTAGCGTTGCTCGAGCAGCCGGTTGTAGCTGAGCATGATGATCAGGTTGGCCGCCAGCAGCACGATGGCGATGGCGGCGCCGAGCGGCCAGTTCAGCGTGTTCAGGTATTCGTCGTAGACCAGCGTGGCCACCATCTTGAGGCGCCGGCCGCCGAGCAATCCGGGAATGGCGAACGAGCTGGCGGCCAGCCCGAACACGATCAGGCTGCCGGACAGGATGCCGGGCGTCATCTGCGGCAGCACGATGCGGCGCAGGGTGGTCAGGAACGAGGCATTGAGCGAGAGCGCGGCGTTGGCTGCGGCCGGATCGATCTTCTGCAGCGTGGTCCAGACCGGGATGATCATGAACGGCAGCATCACGTGCACGAGCCCGATGATGATCGCCACGTTGGTGTAGAGGATGCGGACTTCGCCAATGCCCATGGCCGCCAGGGCCTGGTTCACCAGCCCGGTGTTGCCAAGCAGGATGCTCCAGCCGAACGCGCGCACCACCACGGACACCAGCAGCGGCGCCAGCACCGCCACGAGCAGCACCGAGCGCCACGGATTGCGCATGCGGCTCAGGATGAACGCCTCGGGCACGCCAATCAGCACGCACAGGCCGGTGACCACGAGCGCGATCCAGAAGGTGCGCCACAGGATGGCGTAGTAATAGGGATCGGTGACGATGGCCACGAAGTTGGCCAGGGTGACGCCATCGCCCACGGTGCCAAGGTTGGCATCGAACACGCTGAACGCCAGCAGCGCGGTCAGCAGCAGTGGCGCGGCCAGCATGACCAGGAATAGCGCGATGCCGGGCGCCGACATCAGCCAGGGCGTGGCGCGCACGTGGGCAGCCATGGGCGCGGCGCCGGCGGGGGTGACGGTGGTGCTCATGCCGCCACTGCCTGCGCCACAGGCGCCACAGGCGCGGATGGGCCCACCGGAGCGCCCAATCCGGCGGCGGGCAGCACGCGCACGCTGGCGTCGGCCCATGCCACGCCCACGTGCTCGCCATCGTTCGGAGACGGCGCCCCGTCGTTGGCGGACATCGCCAGCAGCTCGCCCGCCGCCGTATCGATCCGGTACAGCCAGTGATTGCCCATGAAGAAGCGTTCGGCGATGCGGCCATCAAGACGTCCGGCGCCGGCCGCCACCAGGTGGATCTTCTCGGGGCGCAGGCTGAACAGTACCGCCGTGCCCAGCGGGAATGACGCCTCCGGCGCGGCCAGCCGCAGCGCCGGATGGCTGTCGAGCACGATGCCGCCGTCGGCCACGCGTCCCGGCAGCAGGTTGCTCTTGCCCACGAACGACGAGACGAATGCATTGCGCGGCTGCTCGTACAGCGCATACGGCTTGTCCACCTGCACCAGCGTGCCGTGCTCCATGACCACTACGCGGTCGCTGACGGACATCGCCTCGTGCTGGTCGTGCGTGACCATGATGGTCGTGGTGCCGACGGAACGCTGGATGCGGCGCAGCTCGAACTGCATCTCCTCGCGCAGCTTGGCGTCGAGATTGGACAGCGGTTCATCGAGCAGCAGCACCGGCGGTTCGATCACCAGCGCACGGGCCAGCGCCACGCGCTGCCGCTGGCCGCCCGACAGCTCGCGCGGATAGCGGGCCTCGAAGCCGCGCAGATGCACCAGGTCCAGCACGCGGGCCACGCGCGTGGCCTGGCCGGCGCGCGATACCTTGCGCATCTCCAGCCCGAACCGCACGTTTTCTTCCACGGTCATGTGAGGGAACAGCGCATAACTCTGGAACACGATGCCCAGCCCGCGCGAATTCGGCCTGGCATGGGTGATATCGCGCCCGGCCAGGGTGATGCGGCCCTGCGAGACCGGCGTGAAGCCGGCAATCATCTGCAGGCAGGTGGTCTTGCCGCAGCCCGACGGGCCCAACAGCGAGATGAACTCGCCTTGCTCCACCGTCAGGTTCATCGCCTTGACGACGTGAAGGTCGCCATAGAACTTGTTCACATTGCTCAGGCTAAGGAAGGACATGGGGGGCGTATTCCTGTGTGGCGGCAACGGCATCCGGCCCGCTGGCCAGTTCGTCGAGAGTTGCGTCATTTTGAGCAGGAACCGTTCCCGTTTGGGTGGTAAATTCTGCTGAGCGTGATTTTTATCGCAAAAATTTCATTGAACGAGATTGCTGCGGCGCGTCTGCGCCAGTGCATTCCATCCAAAGAGAGATGCCAGCCATGGAAGATGTGTCAGAACCCGCCGTCGGCGGCGCTGCCCGGCTCGTGGCCGTGATGCGCGCGCTGGCGATGCACCAGGCCAGCGCATCGCGCGTCAAGGATGTGGCGGAGCAGGTGGGCCTGACCCAGGCCACCACGCACCGTTTGCTGCAATCGCTGGTCAGGGAGGGCATCGTCGAGCAGGACGCGCGCACCAAGCGCTACCGGCTGGGCATCGAGTTCTTCGCGCTGGCCGCGCAGGCCGGCAACGTCAACGGATTGCGGCAGTTGTGCCGGCCGGCGCTGCTGCGGCTTGGCGCGCGCCTGAACGACGCGTTGTTCCTGCTGGTGCGCAGCGGCTTTGACGCCATCTGCCTGGATCGCAACGAGGGTCCGTATGCGATCCGCACCTTCACGGGCGGCATCGGTGGCCGGGTGCCGCTGGGCGTGGGTCAGGCGGCCATGGCGATCCTGGCGTTCCTGCCCGACGACGAGCGCGAGGCGGTGCTGCAATTCAATCTGCCGCGCCTGCGCGAGTACGGCGTGCATGACGAGGTGTCGCTGCGCAGTGAGGTGCAGCAGATCCGCGAGTGCGGCTACGCGTCGCGGCGCTCGGGGCTGCTGGAGGGCATGGCCGGCGTTGCCGTGCCGATCCTGGACCGCGAGGGCAGGGCGGTGGCCGCGATTGGCGTGGGCACGCTGATCGAGCGCCTGAGCGCCGAACGCCTGCCCATCGTGGTGGACCTGATGAAGCGCGAGGCCGCCGCGATCACGCAGCAGATCCATCCGTTCGATCCCACGCTGTGGAATCCGGCGGCGGAACTGGCGCAGCGGTAGGCGTTCAGGCGGCGTGCATTTTCCAAGACATCACCCAAACCCAGGAGGAAGGACTCATGAAGCTCATTGTCGCGACGTATGGCACCGAAGGCGACGCGCGCCCATTCGCCGCGCTGTGCCGTGGATTGATGGATGCCGGACATGAGGCGCGACTGCTCGCCGATGCCGCCACGCTCGACAGCGCCCGGGTGCTCGGTGTGCCGACTACCGCGCTGGCCGGCGACATTCGCGGCACCCTCGGTTCGGACCATGCGATCGCGGGCGTGGTCGCCAAGGGCGGCGGCTTCAATGACACTGCACGCGCGCTGGCGAAGATCGCCAACCAGAATGCCGAATCCTGGCTGCGCACCATCATCGAGGCAGGGAGGGGCTGCGATGCGATCCTGGTGGCGGGGCTGGCCGCGTTTGTCGGCTTCTCCGCGGCCGAATACCTGGGCGTCAAGGGCATCGGCGCCGGCATGATCCCGATTACGCCGACCGCCACGTTCCCTTCGCCGTTTCTGCCGCCCAAGTGGGTGCCGCGCCTGTTCAATGGCGCCAGCCACGGATTCGTGAACGCCATGCTGTGGAGAGCATTCCGCGACAAGACCAACGCGGCGCGTGCCATGTTCAAATTGCCGCCGCGCAAGGCGGTGTGGACGGGGCACCCGATGGTTTATGGCGTCTCGCCCAACCTGTTGCCCATGCCAGCTGACTGGCCTGCCAACGCGCACCTGAGTGGTCAGTGGCTGGTGCGAAGCCCTGTCTGGATGCCGCCGCCGGCGCTGGCCAACTTTCTCGCCGCCGGCGAGGCCCCGATCTACATCGGCTTTGGCAGCATGACCGGCTTCGACAACACACGGCTGCTGGATGCGCTGATCGAGGCGATGGCCGGCCGACGCGTACTGTTTTATCCAGGCTGGAGCGGTATCGATCCGAAGGCACTTCCGGACAATTTTCTCGCCATCGGCGACACGCCGCACGACTGGCTGTTCCCGCGCACCGCCGCGGTTATCCATCACGGCGGCTCCGGTACCTCGCACTCAGCCGCACGCGCGGGCGTGCCTTCCATCGTGACCCCGTTCGCCGGCGACCAGTTCTTCTGGGCCGAACGCTTGCGCCTGGCCGGCGTTGCGCCGGCAGCCGTGGACGGCCGACGGCCTAAGGCTGAAGCATTCTCCAGCGCTCTTGACCTTGCCACCGCCGCCCGTATGCGAAACCGCGCCCAAGTGCTGGGCGAGGCGATGCGTGCGGAGAGCGGCGTTGCGAATGCAGTGGTGGCCCTTGAGCGCATCGTGGCAAGTTGACGCCCCGCTCACACCACCGCCGTGATCTGCTCCCAATGGTCGGCGGTCTTGAAGAGCACCTTTGCGCCGCCCGACAGCAGTTCCTGAACCGCCTGCCTGAACGGGTCGGCGCCCAGGACGGCAACGAGGCCGACGGTCTGCACGCCGCCCGCGGTCACCTTGCGCAGTTCGCCCTGCGCGGTCACCACGTAGATCTCCTTTGGCTGATCGTGCAGGGTGCAGACGATCCGCAACTCTTCCTCGCCGGCGTAGAGGCCGGGCACCTTGATGGATTGCTGATATACGCCGGTCGGGACCTGATGCTTGCGGTCGATGGCCCGGCGCATGTCTCGGGCAAGGAAGCCGGACTGCATCAGGGACAGATAGATCTGGCTGCCCGACACCGTGTCTCCCTTCATCACGTTGCCGGCGGCGGCGGCGAGCGATTCGCGCCATTCGACAATCTGCGCGAACTCCAGGGTCTTGCCTGCAAGCGCATGAAACAGGCAGTCGCCGCCGCCCGGGTTCCCGATCACGTGAAACCACTCCTTGCGGGCCGCTGATTTCTCCTTGCTGGCGGAGGATGTTCCCGAGTCCATTCCGGTGTGGATGAACTCGCTTGCGTGACGCGAATGGTCCGCCTGGTCGGCGTTGACATCATCTTCCTGCGCCGGCACCACCTCGAGCATCGACTGAAGCGTCTTCAGCGCGGCATCCCTGGCAAGCGTCGGTGCATCCGTGGCACCCGCATTGAACAGGGCCCAGCCGTGGTCCTGTTCCTCATCGTCCTCGGACCAGTCGTCGTCCTTCCCCGTCTTGCCGTGGCGATCCTCGTCATCGACGCCCCTTTCATGGCCCGACGCCGATCCCGGGAAAGGGTCGGAACCTCGCGAGCGCTTCAGGAGGTTCGCGTTGCTCGGCACCGCGCCGAAACGCTTCATGACCTGGCGGTAAACGTGGGCGGTGTCGGCCAGAGGGCGATCGGTGGCCTTCGTCGTTGCAAGGATCTGGTCGACCATGCCCCTGCCGCGTTCGCCCTTGTCGGCAAACGCACGAATGGTGCCGTAGGGGTTCCGGTCGCCGCCGAATTGCTCCTGCTTGAAGCCGCTGGAAACCAGATACAGCACTTGGACCTTCGCCTGGGCCCTGAAGGCATCGACAAGACCTCTCATCTGGCGTTGATCGCTGCTTGTCGTGTCGATGATCCAGACCTTGGCAGGACTCGACAGCAAATCGCCCATGATGTCGGTCCTGCCCTTGCGGCCCACGGTGACGCAGGCATTGATGTCGCGGACCAGGACGTCGGCGTTCGACTTCTTCGTCGTCACCTGCGCCTTGATCGTCGACGCCTTCAGCGCATCGGTCATTTCGTAATAGGCGCCCTGGACGTGCACATTCAGGGTTCGCTTGTCCTCGTAGATCACCTTGACGGACGAATCGATCGAGGAAAGCAGCGCCCGCATGCCGTTGTGCGTGATGATCTTCTTGCCCGTCAGGGGGCGGCCTTCGCGCGGGGATTTGTCATGGGCCGCGTCATCGAGATCCATCCCGGCGTCTTGCTGCTCGTCGTCGCTGCTGTCCTCGTACTCCGATTCGCTGCCGTAGCCGTCGGCCAGTTCGCGGCTATCCGTGGTTTCCCCGACACGATGCATCGCGTGGATCAACAGCAACTCATTGACCAGATCCAGCGTCAGCTCGATGTGCCGATTGCCGGCATGGAGCAGGGGGGCAAGCGCCACGGCCCGCTCCCGGAACTCGCGGTCCGTCGATGCCAGCGCAATCTCCAGGAGCCCGTGCCGGACCAGCGCCAGAAGCTGGTCGTACTGGTCCACGGCCTGCGGACTCACCGTGTGCTCCGCTGGCGATCCCACGACGTCGCTTCGATACCGCGTCTGCGACACGTCCACCTCGGTCGAGAGCGAGTTCGCCTTTGCGCCCGTCTTGATTCTCATCGCCTTGAACAGGCCCGCCATCACGGTCCCCAGCGTGGCGATCCGCCCCCCGCCGGCGGCCAGCAGATTGAACGACCTGGCATTCACGTAATCCAGGCTCGTGCGTGTCCTGACCGCATTGGCAATCGACGTCTTGCCTTTCGATTCGATCTTGTACATGGCAAATGCCAGCCAGTCGTCGAGGGCGTCCACGGCGTTGCCCTTGCCCGCGAAATACTTGTCGGTGGTCTTGAGCGGATGATCCGCCGCCACGCGGGCGGCCTTCTTTTTCATCAGGTGAGCCAACTGCGCGTTCAGGAATTTCAGCGCGCGGATATGCACCTCGGCGTACAGCGGCGGCATCAGGCCCATGTTGATCCGGAAACTCTCCGCCGTTTGCGCGATGCTTGGCGTGTTGAACCCGAAGCTCGATCGCTCCACGATGGTGATGTCCAGCCCCGCGCTCCTGGCATAGTAGTTGGCCAGGCCCATGTAGTAGTTCATCAGGAACGACGTGAATGCCTTCCTGGTCCCGTCGGTCGGCTTGGCGATGCTCTTCCCGTAGTCGTTGACGAAAGCGGCGAGATCGAAATGGACCATGACGAGCGGGTAGTCGTTGTAGACCCCGACGTCCAGGTAGGCGAGCCCCGGACTGCCATCGGCAACGCGCTGGCTGAGCATGCGCTTGTAGGCAAGCGCCTGGTCATACAGATCGCCCGTTGCCGGCGTGGTGTGCTCCGGCGCGCGCGCTTCATCCTCGGGCTTCTTGACCGAATCGTCGAGGTTGCGCAGATAACTGAAGCTGTTGGGATACAAGCCGACATGCGCTTCCGCGCCATTGCCTTTGGACCCTGGCTTGATCGCACCCTGCCTGGCAACCATGTCGGCAATGACCGGCTTCTTCGGTGCGGTCTTGCCGGATGCAGGCTTCTTAGCCGTCGCGCCGCGCATCTTGCCGGTAAACAGCCAGTGCTTGGCACTTCGGTGGTATTTGCTCGCGTCGCCCTGATCGCCATGGCTGAGGGGCAGGAACTCGCGCGTCTCGAGGTGGTGGCTCGTGCTCGACGGCCGCATCAACAGCTCGGCAGCCCCGGACGCCAGCACATCCGGGTAGGTCTTGGGAGCCTGGCGGCGCTGCCGCTTCTGCGACACGGCATAGTCGCGGGTTTCGCGCAGGACATCCTCGTGGACCTCGGCCCTGGAATCGATGGCTGACCGGTAGGACTGCTCGAGGTCTTGAATACGGGCGGTGACCTGCATCACGCTTTCCGGCGAGATTCCGGACTCCGGCTTGCCGGCGGTCAGTTGCCGGCGAATCGCCGCGAGGGCCTCGAGCCCGTTCTCCAGCGCATTGTCCGGAATCAGGTTGGCGAAGACCGTGAAGAGAAAGCCTTCCGCGACCGCCCAATCGTCATCCTCGGCATCGTCTATCGCGAGATACTCGAATACGGTGGAGATATAGGTCTCGAAATCGATCTCCTTGACATACGCAAGCACAGTCGGCATGACGATGTTGATGAACCACTTCGAGAAATCCGTGATGCGCTGGACCGCCGGTGCATCGCGCCGTTCGCGCGCGACGGTGATCGCGGGTGCCTCGGGCCGAGTTCGCAGGGCCTGCGCGCCCATGGTGTCCGCTTCGCCCTCGAGCGTGGGGGCGTCGTTGATGCCGACGCTGCCGATCTGGCGGGTTGGCCGCACACGTCCCTGTTTCTGCTGCACGACGTGCCACGCTTCGTGGGGCAGATGCGCGTCCTGACCCGGGGCCAGGTGGATGGCGGTGCCCTGGGCATAGGCGCGTGCCTGGAGTTGCGCGGGGCGGGACGAGTTGCGATGCACGGTGACATCGGACATGTCCATGCCGGAGAGATTCTCGATGCCGGCCTTCAGGTTCCGGGGCAGGCCGTGATGGTTCTCCGTTCGGGCAACGGTTTGCCGCTGTCTGGCGCGTTCAGCCTGGGGGCTGTCGTCCGCGGTGTCCTGGAGGCCTTTCAGCTGGGTCGTTCGCGGACTGGCGTCGGCCATCGCCTGCCACCTGCTGGCGTCGGGCCGGCCAGACGTCAACGGAAGCGCCGCTTTGCCGCCGTCGCGCCTCGCGGCAGGCTCGCGCTGCACCGCTGTGCCCGCGTCCGTCTTCTTCGCTTCGGCGTGCGTTTTCATGATCGCCCCAGGCCGGAAAAGCCGATTGTTGCATGGATATCATCTTCGGAAGGCCCGCCGGCATTCAAATGGGCAGGCCCCGATCGGCTGATCCGGGAGGGTTGCCTCGCGACAGGGCGGGCGTGCAGGTCAGTGCTTGTGGGCAGGGGGCCGGACAAACAGCACCGGACACGGCGCGTGTGCGATCACGCGGCTGGCAACGGAACCGATAATGGCATCGAAAAACGCGCCACGGCCATGCGTGCCCATGACGATGGCATCGGCGGAGACTTCCTTGGCCAGGGCCACGATGCGTTCGGGGGCGAAGCCCACCAGCGCATGCGTTTCATGCTGGATCTGTGCTTTCTGGAGGATGGCCAGCGCGGATTGCATCGCGCGCTGGCTTTCATCCCTGTGCCAGGCGGCAATATCGTCGCGGCTGACGAACGATTTCACCTCGCCCGAGAGGTCCGGTGTGCAGTGCACCACGTGCACGCGGATGTCGTCGCCCAGCAGGGTCTTGTCGGCAATGCATTGGGCCGCGGCGTCGGCATAGGTGGAGCCGTCGGTGGCCAGTACGATAGTGCGCATGTCAGTATCCTTTGACAGGGGGGGCGGGGAGGCGACTTGCCGTTGTGCTCAGTGTAGAAACGGCGCCAGGTACGCCATTGATGCAAGTCAAGGCGATGTTGGGGGCATTCAGCCGCCACGTACCCTGAGCACCGCGGCCCCGGTGAGGGTGCCGTCGCGCAAGTCCCCGAGCGCGGTGTTGGCTTCCGCGAGCGGGTACGGCGTGGTGTGCACGTGCAGCGGCGTGGTTGCCGCAATGCGCATCAGCGCCTGGCCGTCTTCCCGCGTCAGGTTGGCCACCGAGACGATCCGTCGTTCCTCCCACAGGAGCCGGTACGGAAACTGGGGGATATCGCTCATGTGGATGCCGCCGCACACCACGGTGCCGCCTTTTGCCACCGCGCCAAGCGCCAGCGGTACCAGTGCGCCCACCGGGGCAAACAGCAATGCGGCATCGAGCGTGACCGGCGGCGCCTCATCGCTGGCGCCCGCCCATGTGGCGCCCACCGCCATGGCCAACTGCCCGGCCGCCGTGTCGCCAGGGCGCGTGAATGCGTAGACCTGCCGGCCTTGCGCGACCGCAATCTGCGTCACCAGATGCGCTGCGGCCCCAAATCCATAGATCCCCAGCCGCTGCGCGTCGCCGGCCATGCGCAGCGTGCGGTAGCCGATCAGCCCGGCGCACAGCAACGGTGCGGCATGTTCATCGTCATAGCCATCGGGGAGCCGGAAGCAGTATTGGCTGTCCGCGACCACGTACTCCGCGTAGCCGCCGTCGAGCGTATAGCCGTGAAACAACGGGTTGTCGCAAAGGTTCTCGCGCTGCGACAGGCAGTACGCGCAGTGGCCACAGGTGTGCCCCAGCCACGGCACGCCGACGCGCTCGCCGGGTGCCAGGCCGGTAACGCCTGCGCCGAGGGTGTCGACGACCCCGACGATCTCATGGCCGGGCACCAGCGCGGGCTTGGGGCGGGGCAGGTCGCCATCCACCACGTGCAGGTCGGTGCGGCAGACGCCACAGGCCGACACGGCGATGCGGACCTGGCCGGGCCCTGGCGTGGGAACGGCCAGCCGCGCCGGCCGCAGGATCGGGGAAGTGCCATCGAACACCATCGCCCGCATGGTGCGTGCCGTCTCTTGTTCCATCGCAACCTCCTCTGTCGTGCATCAGTCGGCGCGCAGCCGCAACGCCGCCAGCGTCAGCGGCTTTGCCACGACGGTGGTGGCCAGCGCCATCAACAGGAGCCCCGAGAATGCCGCCGCGCCGATCAGCCTGTTTTCCAGCAGGATCGCCAGCACCACCACTTCCATCAGCCCCTTGGTCTGGGCCAGCGCGCCCAGCGTCCAGGCATCGCGCCGCCCCAGGCCGGCCATGCGCGCGGGCAGCGCGGTGCCGGCCATCTTGCCCGCCACGGCCACCACCGAGGTCACGGCGAACACCACCAGCGCATCAACACCGGCCGTGGTCAGGTCGGTGCGCAGGCCCGTCATCAGGAAGAAGAACGGCATCAGCACCACCACCGTGGTCGGTTCCAGCTGCCTGCCGATATCGGCCGCCGCGCCGCGCGGCAGCACCACGCCAGCCAGGAAGCCGCCCAGGATGTAATGCAGGCCGATCAGTTCCGACGCACACGCCGACGCGAAGATCAACACCACCACCGCCGCCAGCCGCGCATCGGCGCCACGCATGCGGGGCAGCCAAGCCGCCAGCAGGGGCCGGACGATCAGGAACATGGCGGCGACGTAGGCCGCCCCCATGAGCACGAGGCGCAGCGGGTCCTGGGCGGCCTGGCCGGTACTGGCGAGAATGCACGACAGCACGACCCAGATCGCCGCATCGCTGACCGCCGCGCAGGCCACGGCCAGCCGGCCGGCCGTGGTATCGCTCAGTTGCATTTCGCGCAGGATCGCGCCGAGTACGGGCAGCGCGGTCACGGCCATCGACACGCCCACGGCAATTGCGAACTGCCACGGCGTGGCCGCCGCGCCGATCAGCCCGGGCCTGAGATGGCCGAGCGCCAGCCCGGCGCCCACGCCCAGCGCGAATGGCACCAGCACGCAGCCCAGCGACGCGCTGACGGCGATCCGGCGCAGGCCGCGCGCCTCGCCACCGCCAATGTGCAGCCCTGACAGGAACGCGAACAGCACCACGGCCAGCCATTGCAACCCCGCCAGCGCGGCCAGCTTGGGCGCCCCGAACAGCGTCTGCCAGTTCTCCGGCCAGAGCGTGCCCAGCAGCGAGGGGCCCAGCAGGATGCCCCCTACGATCTGCATGACCACCAGTGGCACAATACCGCCCATGCGGAAGCCGCGCCACAGGAGCAGCGGCGTGCCGACGACCAGGCAGGCCTGGGCGAAGAAGATCGAAGTCGGATTCATCGTGAATAGGGATGGGGATGCGGGCGCAGCGGCGATGATACAGCGCCCCGGCGAGGCGGCCAGCCCACACTTGAGGAGAAACCGATATGAAGAAGAACGAGCGGCAGGGGGCTGAAGGGTTGGAGGCGGGCCAGTCGCCTTCCCAGCTGATCGACGCGAGGATCCATGAACTGGGCGACTGGCGGGGCGCGATGCTCGGCCGGCTCCGCGCCCTGGTCAAGGAAGCTGATCCCGACGTCGTCGAGGAGTGGAAGTGGAGCATTCCGGTGTGGTCGCACGACGGATTGATCTGCACAGGCGAGACTTACAAGAAAGCCGTGAAGATGACCTTCGCCAAAGGCGCGGCCCTGGCGGACCCGTCGGGCCTCTTCAATGCCAGTCTGGAAGGGAACACCAGGCGTGCCATTGACTTCCACGAGGGCGAGACGATAGCCGAGGAGGCGTTGAAGTCGCTCGTCCGCGCCGCCGTGGACCTGAACCGGTCCAAGGCGTCCAAAGCCTAGGGCGAAGCCCCGCAAGGGGCCCCCTACATCATCCGGTGCGCGAAATGCCCGCGCCGCGCGTCGGCCATCAGGGCAGTGAACGCATCGGTACTCATGTGCACCAGTTCCCCGCCGTCGCCCGCCTCGAAGTAGATGTCGGGGTGGGTCAGCAGGCTGTCGTCGAACCAGGTCAGGGTGCCATACGCCATGCCCACCGGCGGGAGCGCGTCGAGGTCGCAGTCCCGGAACACTTCGCGCACGCCATCCGCATGCGCCCGCGACAGCTTGCGGCCGGTTTGTTCGCGGATCTCTGACAGTTTCAGGTGGTGGCTGGAAGGGATCACGGCGGCGAGGTAGCCCCGGTCGTCCTCCAGCAGGACAGTGCGGGCCAGCCGGTCTCCGGGGATGCTGCCGGGGCGATGAACGGTTTCAAACCGGCTTTGTGTCTTGCTCAGGCATCTTGCCAGCGTGGTAGCCATGGTCATGATTGCAACCTCCGGGCGTTGACCGCTGCAGTGGCTTTTCGTATCGGAACTATAGGCCACGCGCCGGGCCCCAATGGTGGGGCTAACCCCAGCACGGTTGCGGGCGATCAATAGCGGTGCGCTATCGAAGCGATTGCAATCATTACATTCTGTTGACGAACGCTCTCAACTATATTTTGTGTGCGGCAGGCTTGCCGATGCAGGCCCGCGTGAAGCGTTGACGCCGAAAGACTGGATCTGACGTTTGGTACGCCCCCCAAAGGAGAGAGCATGTCTAACGAAAAGTGTCCCTTCAACCATGCCGCCGGTGGCGGCACCACCAACCAGGATTGGTGGCCCAGGCAGTTGCGGCTGGACTTGCTTGCCCAGCACTCCGACAAGTCCAACCCATTGGACAAGAGCTTTGACTATGCCGAGGCGTTCAAGCGCCTCGACTTCGCCGCGCTCAAGGCAGACCTCGCGGCATTGATGACCGATTCGCAGGACTGGTGGCCGGCGGACTTCGGCCACTATGGTCCGTTACTCATCCGCATGGCCTGGCACAGCGCCGGCACGTACCGCATCGGTGACGGCCGTGGGGGTGGCGGACGGGGCCAGCAGCGCTTCGCGCCGCTCAATAGCTGGCCGGACAATGTTGGCCTGGACAAGGCCCGGCGGCTGCTCTGGCCCGTCAAGCAGAAGTACGGCCAGCAGATTTCGTGGGCCGACCTGATGATCCTCTCGGGTAACGTCGCCCTGGAGACCATGGGCTTCAAGACCTTTGGCTTTGGCGGCGGCCGCGAAGACACCTGGGAACCGGACCAGGACGTCTACTGGGGGAATGAAAAGACCTGGCTGGCCGGCGATGTGCGCTACGGCAAGGGCGACAAGGAAAGCGCGGTGGCCGCCACGGCCGGCCGTAACCTGGAGAATCCGCTGGGTGCCGTGCAGATGGGCCTGATCTATGTGAATCCGGAGGGCCCCGATGGCAATCCTGACCCGCTCGCCGCGGCCTACGACATCCGGGATACGTTCGGCCGCATGGCCATGGACGATGAGGAGACCGTCGCGCTGATTGCCGGCGGCCACGCCTTCGGCAAGACGCACGGCGCCGGTACGGTCGATCACGTGGGCCCCGCGCCCGAATCCGCCGGCCTGGAAGACCAGGGGCTGGGATGGAAGAGCAGCTTCGGCACGGGGAAGGGCGGGGACGCGATCGGCAGTGGCCTGGAAGTCACCTGGACGACCACCCCGACGAAGTGGGGCGGGGGCTACTTCGAAAACCTGTTCGGCTACGAATATGAGCTGACCAAGAGCCCCGCGGGTGCCAACCAGTGGGTGGCCAAGGATGCCGGCGAGACCATTCCGCACGCTCACGATCCGTCGAAGAAGCTCAAGCCGACGATGCTGACCACGGACCTGTCGCTGCGCTTCGACCCCATCTACGAGAAGATCTCGCGGCGCTTCATGGCGAACCCGGAGGAATTCGCCGATGCCTTTGCCCGTGCCTGGTTCAAGCTGACCCACCGCGACATGGGCCCGCGCGCCCGCTACCTCGGCCCGGAAGTGCCGGCCGAAGCGCTGCTCTGGCAAGACCCGATCCCGGCGGTGGACCACCCGCTGGTCAATGCCCAGGACGTGGCGGCGCTCAAGCAGAAGATCCTGGCATCGGGGCTGTCGGTCCCGGAACTGGTGAAAACTGCCTGGGCATCGGCATCCACGTTCCGTGGTTCGGACAAGCGCGGCGGCGCCAACGGCGCGCGCATTCGCCTGGCGCCGCAAAAGGACTGGCCGGTCAATGAGCCGGATCAGCTGGCCAAGGTGCTGAAGACCCTGGAAGGTATCCAGCGCGAGTTCAACACCGCCCAGTCGGGCGGCAAGAAGATCTCGATGGCCGACCTGATCGTGCTGGCGGGCGGCGCCGGCATCGAGCGTGCGGCGGAGGCTGCCGGCCAGAAGCTGACCGTGCCGTTCTCGCCGGGCCGCATGGATGCTTCGCAGGAGAAGACCGACGTGCAATCGGTTGGCGCCCTCGAACCGGCGGCCGATGCCTTCCGCAACTACATCGACCCGAAGGCGCGGGTTCCGGCGGAAGCCATGATGATCGACAAGGCGCAGTTGCTGACCCTGACCGCGCCCGAGATGACGGTGCTGATCGGCGGCCTGCGCGTGCTGAACGTCCATACCGGGAAGGATGCGCATGGCGTCCTGACCGACCGCCCGGAGGCGCTGACCAACGACTTCTTCCGCAACCTGCTCGATATGGGCGTGGAATGGAAGGCGCTCTCCCAGGAGGTGTTCGAGGGACGTGACCGCAAGACGGGGCAGGTCAAGTGGACCGGATCGCGCGTTGACCTGGCGTTCGGTTCACATGCCCAGCTCCGGGCCCTGTGCGAGGTCTATGCCAGCGAGGACGGGGCGGGCAAGTTCGCCAGGGACTTTGTCGCGGCCTGGGCCAAGGTGATGAATCTGGACCGCTTCGACCTGCGCCAATAAGGATCAGGCAGCAGGCAAACCAGGGCGCCGAACCTCGTTCGGCGCCTTTTTCACGTCCACCCCCCGAAAGTACTACCTAGGAATTTCCGAACACGGCTTCAGACAATCTCCGATGGCCGCCGGCTGCGCCTGCCCGCAAGATCCTCGCCGTCAGCAGACTTCAGATTGAAGGAATCCGGTGAAGCCAGTCATCGTTGGCCGGGAGTGGCTGTGATTGACAGCGCACTCGCCCATCTCGCCTCGCAGTTGAACCAGATGTTCCGCCGCCGCGTGGTGCTGGCGGAAGACATGGTCGTGGTATCCAATCTGCAGGAACTGGGCGGCGGTGCGGTGCCTTCGGTGGCCAACAAGCTGGTGCTGTTCCTCGGCGGCATCTCGCGCGATACCGCGGCCCACCGCACGCGCGGCACGATCACCGGCGAGCAAGGCAGCCAGGTGTCCGGCCCCGAGCCGCTGTTCCTGAACCTGCTGGTGATCTGCGCGGCCACGTTCAGCGGCCAGACCTATCCCGAGGCGCTGCGGTTCCTTGCCGACGCCATCACGTTCTTTCAGGCCACGCCGGTGTTCGACCACCAGAACACGCCCGACCTGGACCCCCGCATCGAACGCATCGTGCTCAACATCGAAAACCTGAGCGCGGGCGAAATGCACAGTCTCTGGAGCATCCACGGCGGCCACTACCTGCCTTCGGTGCTCTATCGCGTGCGGCTGGTGTGCCTGGACCCGGGCACGACGCAGCGCCGCGATCCGCTGGTGAGCCAGCCCGAGGTCGGAGCGCGCCCATGACCCTCGGCTATCGGCCAATCAGCGGGCTTGCCGTCCGTCATCCGTACTTCGTGGCGGGATGGCCCGCGGCGCTGCAGCTTCAGCCCGATGCGCCAACAGCCGCGCTGATGTCCCGTTTCGATCTTCTGCTGCGTGGCGAACCGCGCCGCTTTGTGGTGATGGCGAACACGCGCCTGCTCGGCGGCCTGTGGAGCGCGCGCGACGAGTGGCCCGCCGGCGGCCTGTCGTTTGCCGCGCATTCCCCCGATCCGCTCTGGGCCTACTACACCGACGTGCGCGCGCTGGCCACGAGCGGCGCGTTCCGGCTCGCGTTCCCGCTGGCGCCGCGCGACTGCCCGGGCCAGGCCGACTGGCTGGCCGCCGCGCCGCTCGACCACGCCGTGGACGTGCCGGTGCGCCGCACCTTCTGGAAGTACCTGCTGGTCGGCGATTGGGGCGCGGACGATGCGCTGGGCGTGGCCGACGCCGCCGGCGCGGTGCCGTTCGGCGATCCGGCCCCCGAGACGCTGCCGGACGGCGCCACGGTGACCGCGATCCGCTCGACGGTGCCGCTGGCGCTCGAGGAGCGTCCGCGCCACCGTTTCCAGCTGCGGCGCGGGTCCGGGGCCGATGCGCGCGTGCTGATGGCGCGCCTGCCGGTGGCCGGCCCGGCCGCGCTGCGCCGCGAGGTCATCGGCGGCGCGCTTTGCGATGTATCGGAGATCTTTGTCAACCGCTAACTGTTTCCATCGGGAGAGTGTGCAATGGGTGCAATGAAGACGCCTGGCGTCTATATCGTGGAGAAGAACGCCTTCCCGAATTCGGTGGTGGAGGTGGCAACGGCGGTCCCCGCGTTCATCGGCCATACGCAGGTCGCCGATAACCGCAACAAGCCGCTCAGCATGAAGCCGTGGCGCATCAGTTCCATGGCCGAGTACCACCAGTACTTCGGCTTTGCGCCGTTCCCGCGCTTCACCATCGCCGAGAAGACCGACGCGTCGGCCATCGCCGCGTTCCGCGTGGCCGGCAAGGACTACGTGCTCCAGATGCCGGAAGGCAAGGACGGCGGCGGCTACATGCTCTACCGCACGCTGCGCCACTTCTTCCAGAACGGCGGCGGACCGTGCTACATCGTCTCGGTGGGCGACTACACGCAGGATCTGGACCTCGACAAGTTCAAGGCCGGCATCGACGAACTGCTCAAGGAGCAGGAGCCGACCATGGTCGTGATTCCCGAGGCCGTGCGCTTCAAGGCCGCCGACTGCATCGACCTGCAGCAGGCCATGCTGGCCCATTGCGGCGACAAGATGCGCAACCGCGTGGCGATCCTCGACCTCTGGGGCGGCGACAAGCCGCGCACCGATCCGGGCGGCGATCCGGTGGCCGCGTTCCGCGACGCGCTCGGCATCAATTTCCTCGATTTCGCGGCGGCCTACTACCCGTGGCTCAACACCACGGTCATCGGCGACAAGGACGTCAGCTACGAGAACATCGCCAACCCCGACCTGCTGATGCAGCTGCTGCGCGCCGATCTCGGCCTGCCGGACCCGGTACCCGACGACGCCCCGCCGAAGACGCGCGAGCTGGCCGGCGCCATCGCCGACATCGGCAAGGACTGGAGCACCGCCACGCCGCCGCTCTCGGAAGACGCCATCCTGACCACCAAGGCGCTGCTGAACAAGACGCTGACCTCGGTCAGCAGCCTGTTCAACACGATCGTCGGCGAGGTCAAGTTCCAGCTGAACCTGCTGCCGCCGAGCGCGGCGATGGCCGGCATCTACACCATGGTCGACAACTCCCGTGGCGTGTGGAAGGCGCCCGCCAACGTGAGCCTGGCCGGCGTGATCTCGCCGTCGGTGTCGATCTCCGCCGTGGACCAGGAAGAACTGAACGTGACCACGCAGGGCAAGTCGATCAACGCGATCCGCAGCTTCATCGGCGAAGGGGTGCTGGTCTGGGGCGCGCGCACGCTTGACGGCAACAGCCTCGACTGGCGCTACATCAACGTGCGCCGCACCATGATCATGCTCGAGGAATCGTGCCGGCTCGCGGCCAAGGCGCTCGTGTTCGAGCCGAACGTGGCCAATACGTGGGTCACGATCCGGAGCATGATCCAGAACTTCCTGACCAGCATCTGGAAGCGGGGCGGGCTGGCCGGCGCGGTGCCGGAGGACGCGTTCAGCGTCCACGTGGGCCTTGGTGAGACCATGACGCCCGACGACATCCTCGAGGGCATCCTGCGCGTGACGGTGCTGGTGGCGATGGTGCGGCCCGCCGAGTTCATCGAGATCACGTTCCAGCAACAGATGCAGAAGTCGTGATCCAGCAGCCCCGGGGCCGCGCGGCGGCGCAGGGTACGAAGACGAATCGCAGATAGCAAGGGAGAAGTGTCATGGCAGACGACGGCTCGGCACAGTCGAAGAACGTGTGGCCCATTCCGAAGTTCCACTTCCAGGTGAAGTGGGACTCCACGGTCATGTCTTTCGAGGAGGTCTCGGGGCTTGACGTCGAGGCCCAGCAGATCGAGTACCGCCAGGGCGACAGCCCGGTGTTCTCCACGGTCAAGATGCCGGGGCTCAAGAAGTTCGGCAACGTGACCATGAAGAAGGGCGTGTTCAAGGCCGACAACAAGTTCTGGGACTGGTTCAACCAGATCAAGATGAACACCATCAAGCGCGTGCCGGTGATCATCAGCCTGCTGGACGAGACCGGCAAGCCGACCATGGTCTGGACGCTGAACAACGCCTGGCCGGCCAAGATCACGGGCACCGACCTCAAGGCGCAGGGCAACGAGGTGGCGGTGGAAACCATCGAGATCGCCCACGAGGGCCTGACCATCGCCAACAGCTGACGCGGAGCCGCGCATGAAGAAATCGGCGCGGTTCGGCACCGACTTCATGCCGGTGTCGTTCGCCTTCTCCGTCGGCTTCACCAACATTGCGACGGGCGTGGACTGTTCGTTCCAGGAAGTCTCCGGCATGGACCAGGTCATGGACGTCGAGGACGTGCAGTGCGGCGGCGAGAACCGCTTCGTCTACAAGCTGCCGAAGGGCATCCGCCAGGACAAGCTGGTCCTGAAGCGCGGCGTGGCCGACATGCGCTCGCCGCTGATGCGCTGGTGCAAGTCGGTGCTCGGCGGCGGCTTCGTGCAGGCCGTGACGCCGATGGACGTGAGCGTGTACCTGCTCGACGAGGACGGCGACAAGATCCGCGGCTGGACTTTCCACGGCGCGTACCCGGTGCGCTGGGGCGTGGACGAGTTCCAGTCCACCCGTAACAACGTCGTGATCGAGACCATCGAGCTGGCGTACCTGAACTGCACGCGGGAGCTCTGAACCATGACGATCGAAGTCCGCCAGATGGTGATCCGGTCCGAGCTTGGCAACGGCCTGGGCCGCGCGGCCCAGGCCGGCGCCGAGCCGGAGAAGCCCGAGCCCGAAAACTGCTGCGACGAGGACGAGGCGGCCAGCACGCGGCATCGCGAGCTGCGCGCGCAGGAGCGCCAGTTGCGCGCGCAGCTGGCCCGGCTGAGGGAGCGGTAGATGCCAGTGCAGTCGGCCGGGCTGACCCCGCTCAAGATCACGGCCTGCGAGGACAAGGGCGGCGTGGTGTCGCCGCAGGGCGGCGCGGGCAAGTCGATCTCGCTGCTGATCAATCCGTCGCAGTTGCGGCACGAGCGCAAGACCTGCTTCAGCAAGGAAAAGCCGATGGGCGACACCGGCTCGGGCCGCCCGTTCAGCCACATGCAGCCGGGCAAGCTGTCGTTCGCGGTGATCTTCGACGGCACCGGCGTGGTGCCGCGTCCGGCCAACAGCGCCGTGCCGGCCGAGGTGGAAGACCAGCTCAAGGCCATGAGCGCCGTGATCTACGAATACAAGGGCGTGCAGCACCAGCCCAGCATCGTGCAGATCCTCTGGGGCCAGCTGATCTTCACGGGCCGGCTGACGAGCTTCAGCACCGACTACACGATGTTCCGCCCGAGCGGCGTGCCGCTGCGCGCCACGGCATCGCTCGCCTTCGACTCGTACACCAGCAGCAAGCAGAGCAAGCTCGAGGCCGACGCGAGTTCGCCGGACCTGAGCCACCTCGTGCAGGTGCGCGACGGCGACACCCTGCCGCTGCTGTGCGAGCGCATCTATGGCGACAGCCGCTATTACATGGCCGTGGCGCGGTTCAACGGCCTGCGGCAGTTCCGGTCGCTGACGCCGGGCATGTCGCTGCACTTTCCACCGCTGGAGTAAGGCATGGCGACTTATCCGTCGATCGATACCGATGGCGTCCTGCGCGTCACCGTGGCCGCCAACGGCACGCCGCAGCCGGACCTCGCGGTGGTCTCGGCAACCGTGCGGCGCGCGTTCAACCGCATGCCGTGGGCCGAGATCGTGATCCGCGACGGCGACATGCCGACCGGCACGTTCGCCTGCGGCGACACGGCCGACTTCGCGCCAGGCAGCGTGGTGACGATCAGCGCCGGCTTCGGCAACGACGAGGCGCAGATCTTCAGCGGCGTGGTCGTGCGCCACGGCGTCCGGATCGAGGGCCAGAACGACTCGCGGCTCGTGATCGAGTGCCGCGACCTCGCGGTCAAGATGACGATTGGCCGCCACAACGCCAACTTCGTCAACAACACCGACAGCGACATCCTCGGCACGCTGATCGCCGCGCATGGCCTGAGCGCCAACGTTGGCGCCACCACCGGCACCTATGGCGAGATGGTCCAGTTCTACAGCTCGGACTGGGACTTCCTGCTCGCGCGCGCCGAGTTCAACGGCATGCTCGTCGACGTGGAGGACGGCACCGTCAACGTGCAGCCGCCGCAGGCCAGCGGCCAGCCCGTGTTCGGCGTGACCTGGGGCATCGACCTGTACGAGTTCGATGCCGACATCGACGCGCGCCTGCAATACCAGTCGGTGCAGGCCACCGCGTGGGACCCGGCAACGCAGGCCATCGTCCAGGGCGATGCCGCCACGCCGGCCCCGCTCAACGCGCAGGGCAACCTCGACAGCGCCACGCTGGCCCAGGTCATCGGCCTGCCGGTCTGGCAGTTGCAGACGGCCACCACGCAACCGCCGCAGACGCTGACCAGCTGGGCCAAGGGCGTGCAGACCAGGGCCGAACTGGCGCGCATCCGCGGCCATTTGCGCTGCATGGGCACGGCGCTGGCCAAGCCGGGCGTGCTGGTGCAGGTCAGCGGCGTCGGCGCGCGGTTCTCGGGGGCGGTCTATGTCACGGCGGTCGAACATGCGCTGGTCGGCGGGTTCTGGCACACCGATGTGGAATTCGGCCTGGAGCCGAGCTGGCAGCCGGCGCAGGCTGACGTGCAGGCGCCGCCGGCGGCCGGGCTGCTGCCTGGCATCGGCGGATTGCAGATTGGCGTGGTGCTCAAGCTCGACGGCGATCCGCTGAACGCACAGCGCATCCAGATTTCGCTGCCCGTGACGCAGGCGCAGACCCAGGGCGTCTGGGCCCGGCTGATCCAGGGCTATGCGTCGAACGGCTTCGGCGCCTTCTTTCTGCCCGAGGTGGGCGACGAAGTCATCGTCGGCTACCTCAACGACGATCCTTGCCACCCGGTCGTGCTCGGCGCGGTCTACAGCAGCAACCACATGCCGCCGTATGCCATCGAGGCAGCCAACGATATCAAGGCGATCGTCACGCGCGCGAAACACGTGATCGAGTTCGACGAGAAGAACAAGATCGTGACGATCACCACGCCGGGCCAGAACAAGGTGGTGCTTGACGACACGTCGCAGTCGATCCTGGTGCAGGACCAGCACAACAACAGCGTGAAGCTGTCGCAGGCCGGCATCGCGTGCGACAGCCCCTACGACATCACGCTGAGCGCGCAAGGCAGCATCCGCATGAGCGCCGATGTGTCGATCGAGATGACGGCGCAGGTCGACGTCAAGGCGGCGGGCCTCAATGTCCAGTGCGAGGCGCAGGTCGGCTTCACCGGCAAGGGCGGCGCCACCGCCGAGCTGTCGGCCGCCGGCCAGACCACGGTGCAGGGCGCCCTGGTCATGATCAACTGAACCCAACCCAGGAACGGACCATGCCTCCCGCCGCCCGCCTGACCGATATGCACAGTTGCCCGATGCAGACCCCGGGCCTGCCGCCCGTGCCCCATGTGGGCGGGCCGGTGGTCGGCCCCGGCGTGCCGACCGTGCTGATTGGCAAGCTGCCCGCCGCCGTGGTGGGCGACAACGCGGTCTGCGTGGGGCCGCCCGACGTGATCGTGCAGGGCTCGGCCACGGTCATGATCGGCGGCCGGCCCGCGGCGCGCATGGGCGATGCCACGGCCCATGGCGGCGCGGTCGTGATCGGGCTGCCCACGGTGCTGATCGGAGGCTGACCATGAGTGTGACGAATCCGTTCCTTGGCCGAGGGTGGCAATTCCCGCTGCGCTTCGATCCGCGCAACGGCCAGGTCGGCATGGTGGCCGGCGTGGAAGACATCGAGGAAAGCCTGCGCATCCTGTTCGGCACCTATCCTGGCGAACGCGTGATGCTGCCCGCCTACGGCTGCGGCATGCGCCGCGCGGTCTTCGACACGCTCGACGAGAGCACGCTGACCGAGCTCAAGGAGCTGATCCGCCGCGCGATCCTGTTCTTCGAGCCGCGCATCCTGCTGGAGCGGATCGACACCGACGTGCAGCCGCTGGAAGGCCGCGTGGACCTGCAGGTCCACTACATCGTGCGGACCACGAACACGCGGCACAACCTCGTCTATCCGTTATATCTCGACCAGGCCACCGAGCCGGTCAAGATGTACTGACGCGGCGGACGGCATGTCGAACGGTACGCGGCAGGATCAACGCCTGGCCGATGCGCTCAGCGCGCGGCACGTGCTGCCCGACGAGTTCGGGCTGGCCGACCGGCTGCGCATCACGCTGGCGCAGGCGCGCGGCCTGCGCTTCGGCGCGGCCGGCGGCGATGGCGATGGTGACGGCGATTGGGACGCCGTGCTGCGCCAGGACGAGACGGTGCTGCTGGCCGAGCTGGCCACGTTCCCGCTCGAGCGGCTGGAGCAGGCATTCCTGGCCGCGCTGGACAGCGAAGGCGAGGCCGCGCTCTGGGCGCGCATCTGGCACCTGGTGCGCGCCTACGACGGCTGGTGCTGGTGGCTCGGCGACCCGCCCGCCGGCGAGGCCGGCAACGGCATGGGCGATGCATTGCGCGAGGCGCTGTACGCGCAGATCGGGCAGGGCCTGGCGAGCGTGCTGCGGACCGGCATCGACGCCTTCGGCCATGGCGGCGGCACGCTGCACCCGGCGTGGTCGCGCCACGGCGTATCGCCCGGCGCGCCGCTGGCCCGCGCGCTGCCTGACGACGACGCCACCGCGCGCCGCCAATGGCTGCGCCGCAGCTGGCTCGCGTTGCGGATCGCCATCGGCCGCCTGCAGCCGCTGGCGCGCGCGCAGTTCGCGCAGAGCCTGTCCACGGGCCGGCACGAGCCCGCGATGGGCCTGCTGCTGACCACGCTGCAACTGTTCCAGTACAGCCGTGCGCCGCTGAACCGCTTTCCGGAGCGGTTGATCGATTTCTACTATCGCGACGTGCTGCGCCTCGCGCCGCGCCCGGCGGTGCCGGAGTCGGCCCATCTGCTGCTGGCGCGCGCGCCGCGCTATGCCGGCGCCATCGACATCGCGGCCGGCACGCGCTTCCTCGGCGGCAAGGACGCGCAGGGGCACGCGCTGGCGTTCGCGGCGGACAGCGCGCTGTCGCTGACCGACACCCGGGTTGCCATGCTGTGCAGCCTGCGCGTGGCGCGCGATCCGAGCATCTCGCCCGAGCGGGAATTCGATTACCCCACGCGGATTCATGTGGAGACGCTGCCGCTGCTGCCGCCCGAGGCCGCCTATGGCGAACGCGCGCCGTGGTGGCCGCTGCTCGGCGGCGCGGTGCGCGGCTCGTCGGCGCAGGCGCACGATGCGCGGCTCGGCTTCGCGCTGGCGTCGCCGCTGCTGCGCCTGCGCGAGGGCCAGCGCGAGATCCGCGTGCGGCTGCAACTGTCGCATCCGAGCGGTGACGACCTGCCGATGCAGCGCGCGCTCCGCGTGCCCCCCACGGCGCGCCATGCCGAATGGCTCGCCGACCTGTTCCAGCGTTATGCGGCGTGGGAGGCACAGCATTTTCCCGCGCGGCCACGGCCAACGCCGGCCCCGGCGCCGGTGGACCCCGCCGCGCTCGCGCGCGACGCGTGGGCGCGCTCGCCCGAGTTTGGCGCCGACGTTCACCTCGGCTATCTGCTGGCGGCCTGCCTGGCCTGCGACGATCCCGACCGCTTCGCGGAGCGGCTCGGCCGGCTGTTCGCGGCATGGCTGGTGGCCGACGCGGAAGACCTGCGCCCAGCCGACCTCGCCGCGCTGCGCGCGCATGCGGCGAAGCTCGATCCCGCGCGCGCCGACCGCCGCGTGGAAATCGACGATCCGCTGATCCTGATCCATCCGCCGCGCGATACCGGCCAGGCGGCGGCGCGGCCCGACCGCGCGCTGATCTTCGAGCGCGTGTTTGGCGATGTCTGGCACGCGCAACTGAGCGTGCCCACCGGCTGGCTGCGGCTCGACAGCGTGTTCACGCGCCGGCGGCCCGGCTCGGGCGACCATGCCGGCGGCGCCATCGAAATGGTGCTGCGGCTCGGTCCCGAGCAGCCGTCGGTGGTGCCATGCCAGCCCGCCATCCACGGCGGCCAATGGCCGGCGCAGGCGGTGTTGCAGCTCTCGCTGTGCACGCACAGCCGGCTCTATGCCCACGGCATGCTGCAACAGTACGCGCTCCACGACATCCGGCTCAGCGTGAGCGTGCAGGACCTGCGCGACGTGGTGCTCTACAACCAGCTCGGCCGGCTGGACCCCTCGAAGCCGTTCCTGCCGTTCGGCCCGACGCCGGCCGTCGGCAGCTATCTGGTCTTCGGCAGCGCCGAACTGGCCTGCAAGCCGCTGCTGGCGCTGCACCTCGACCTGCAATGGTCGGGCCTGCCCACGCATCCGGGCGGCTTTCCGGTGCACTACGCGGGCTATCCCGGCGACTGGTCCGCGCGCGCCTTCGGCACCGGCGCGCAGGTGCTGACGGACGGCCAGTGGCGCAGCGCCGATACGCCGGTCCTGCCGCTGTTCGGCACGATCGGCGGCGGCGAGCGGCTGGTGGCCGGGCATCGGCTGGTCTTTCCCTCGTCGGCGCTGCGCCGGTTCCAGCGCGCCGCGCCGCCGGGAGCGGCGGGCCAGCCGTTCCAGTACGGCATGGGCACGCGCAGCGGCTTCTTCCGGCTGGACCTGAGCCAGCCCGCCGGCGCGTTCGGCCACGCGGCCTATCCGGCGCTGCTCGGCGCGGCGCTGACGCGCAATGCGCGGCGCAAGCGTCCCGGGCCGCTGCCGGGCGAGCCGTACACGCCGGTGATCGAGAGCCTGTCGCTGAACTACCAGGCGAGCCAGGACATCGACCTGACCGGCGCTGCCACGCCCGGCCACGGCAGCGCGGACGGCCTGCTCCAGGCCGCCTACCACCTGCATCCGTTCGGCGTCTCGCCGATGTCGCGCGGCCACGGCCAGCCCCCGGCGCTGCTGCCGCGCTTCGCGAACGACGGCAATCTCTACGTCGGCTTGTCCGGGGGCGATCCGCAAGGCGCGCTGAGCCTGTTCTTCCATCTGCGCAAGGAGGTCGCGGCCGGACGCTGGGCCGATGCCGAGCCCGCCTTGCACTGGTCCGCGTGGCAGGACGGCGGCTGGCAGCCGCTGCCCGCGCACGCGCTGGTCAGCGACGGCACGCAGGGCATGCTGCGCCCCGGCATCGTCCAGCTGAACCTGCCGGCCGGCATGGTCGATGACTACATGGCGCAATTGGGACAAATGGGGCAGGGCGGGCAGGCGTACTGGCTGCGGCTCAGCGCCGACTGGGGCTTTGTCCGGCTGGCCGGCCTCTACGGCGTACACGCCCATGCGGTGCGCGTGACGCGCTGCGCGCCACCGGGCGCGGACGCGGATACGGTGCAGATTGCCTTGCCGCCGGGCAGCATCGACCGTCCTGAACGGAGCGTGCCCGGCCTGGGCGCGGTGGTCCAGGTGGGGCCGTCCGAAGGCTGGCGCGCGGCAGATCCGCCCGAGGCAGTGCGCCTGCGCGGCGCCGAGCGGCTGCGCCACAAGGCGCGCGCGGTCACGCGCTGGGACTACGAACGGCTGGTGCTCGATGCGTTTCCGGCGGTCTGGAAGGCCAAGTGCTTTCCGCACCACGAGGTGACGATCGACGACGAGATGGCCGCCAACCGCCGCACGCGCCACCGCCACCTTGCCAACCGGCCCGGCCAGGTGCTGGTGGTAGTGGTCCCGCATCCGCAGTCGGGCGAGCTGTTCAGCAGCACCGAGGCGCCGCGCTTCGACGCCGCCGTGCTGGACGCCATGCAGCGATACCTCCAATCCTGTGCGCCGCCCGGCGCCAGCGTGCGCGTGCGCAACGCGGCCTACGAGCGCGCCCAGCTGCGCTGCATCGTGCGGCTGACGCCGGACGCCCATCCGGGCGCGGCGGTGCGGCAGCTGAACCGCGCAATCGTCGAATACCTGTCGCCGTGGCATCCGGACGGGATCGGCGCCGAGTTCGACTGGCGCGTGCGCGCCGAGGCCGTGGAGGCGTTCCTGCGCGGCCAGCCGGGCGTCGATGCGGTCGGGCGCGTGTCGATGCTCCACATCGTGCGCAACGACAACCAGTTCAACGCGCTGCGCGACACGGCGACGCGCGTGGTCAACGGCGAGGCGCGCACGCTGCGCCCGGCGCAGCCGTGGAGCCTGCTGCTGCCAACGCGCCGCCACCTGATCGAGCTGCGCGACGAGATCGGGCCGCTGGTGCCGCATCGCACCGGCATCGCGCGGCTCGAGGTGGGCAATACCTTCATCGTGGGCCGTTCGCTGCCGACGTCTTCCGCGCAGGAGCGAGATGACCAGTAGGAACCGAGAATCCCTCAAACGCTATTTCCGTGAAGGCGCGCTGCCTGACGAGGATCATTTCGCCGATCTGATCGACTCGATGCTCAACATGAGCGACGAGGGCTTCCGCAAGACGGTGGAGCACGGCTTCGAGGTCTATTCGCCGGTCGGCCATGACGCGCTGATCAGCTTCTTCCGCGACCAGGACCCCGAGCGGCCGGCGTGGCGCATCGGCTTTGGCGGCGAGCGCGATGCGCTGCTGGTGCAGGGCCGCGCGGTGGCCGGCGACGATGGGGGCACGGCGGGCGGGGACGGCGCGCAGCCGGCGCTGCTGTGCCTGGGCCAGGATCGCCGCGTGGGCATCGGCACCGAGCAGCCGGCCGCCACGCTCGACGTGGCCGGCGCGGTGCGCAGCCGTGGCCGCCAGGGCGCATTCGCGCGCGAACATGCCGTGCCGCTGCGCGCCGACGGCCAATGGCAGGATCTGACCGACGACCTGGAGGGCTGCCAGGCGTTCGAGATCGTCGCGGGCGCGGGCCTGCGCGGCAAAGGCCGCTTCGGGCTGGTCCACGCCATCGCGGTCAATACCTACAACCCCACGCTCGGCCTGTTCGACTTCCTGAACCGCAAGCGCGGCATCCGCTGCACGCACGGCTACTACAGCCGCCGCTGCGACAAGCTCCAGCTGCGCTGGATCGGCACGAGCGGCCGCAACGCCACGTACCGGCTCCAGATCCGCACCGGCTGCGACTTCGGCCCCGACGCGCACATCCAGGCCCAACTGACGCAGCTCTGGTTCGATCCGCACATGAGCGGAGGCCAGCCTTGACCCCGACCCGGACGGATGCCGAGGCCGGCGCGCCGGAGACCGCCGCCATCGCGCGGCTCCATGGCGATGCGCCGTTCAGCTATCCCGACCTGCGCGCGCGCGGGATCGCGCTGTCCCAGGCGGCCAGCGGCCAGCTCTGGACCGACTACAACCTCCACGATCCCGGCGTCACGCTGCTTGAATCGCTGTGCTACGCGATGACCGAGGGCGTGTTCGGCGCCGAGGCCGGCGTGGCCGACCTGCTGACCGCGCCCGACGGCCGCATCCACTACCGCCGCCACGCGCTGCACGGCGCCGAGGAAGCGTTGCCGTGCCGCCCGGCCACCGAACTCGACCTGCTGCGCTATCTGCTCGACCGCGTACCGGCCGTGCGCCAGTTGCGGCTGCGCATGCCGGACGCCGACGGGCTCTGGCGGATGGCGCTGCGCGTGGCCGATGGCGACGGCGAGGCCGCCGCGCAAGACACGGTGCGGGCCTACCTGGCCCAGCGCAACCTTGCCGAGGATCTTGACGGCGCGCCCGGCATCCTGCGCCCGCGCTGGTGCGCGCTGGAGATCCGGCTCAGCGTGGAGGGGCCGCGCGACCTCGGCGACATCCTTGTGGAACTGGTCTGCCGCTGTGCCGACATCGTCGGCGCCGCGCCGCCGCGCCAGCCGTTGCAGGCCCGGCTCGCGCAGCATGACGCGCAGGGCCGCGTGCGCGGCACCGACGAACTGTTCGACGGCCCCGCCGTCCAGTGCGGCTGGATCGCCACCGAGGACTTGCGCCGCGACCCGGCCAACCGGCTCTATTTCAGCGACCTGGCGCGCGCTCTGCGCGAGATCGACGGCGTGGCAGACATCAGCGCGCTGCGGCTGGTACCCATCGATTCGGCAGACGCGCCCGGCGACGGCGACGACTTCGACGACAGCCTGCCGTGGCACGGCCCGGACTGGGCGCTGCAACTGCGCTGGCCCGAGGCCCCCGAGGCGCTGGCGCGTTGGGATGTCAGCCGGCGCGGCAGCCGGCTCCATGTCGATACCCACGCGCTGCTGGTGCGGCTGGCCGACGCGCGGCAGGCGGCGCGCGTGGCGATCACGCCGCCGCGCGCGGCGCCCTATGCGGGCCAGTTGCTGCATCGGCCGGCGGGGCAGTACCTGCCCGAGGCGCCGTACCTGTCCAGCTGGCATCATCTGCCGCCGCTGTATCGCGAATATCACGTCGCGCCGAAGGCCGATCCCGACCGCCAGGCGCAGTTCGGCGCGTACCTGGCGCTGCTGGAACAATGGCTCGCGCACGGCAGCGCGCAGACCCAGCACCTGCGCCAACTGTTCAGCGTGGAGCGCGAACCGGCCGAAAGCTACTGGTGGTCACCGCTCGATGCCACCCATATCCCGGGGCTCGCGGGCGTCAATGCCGAAGCGCCGGGCCAGGTCATGGCAGCGCTCGGCCAGGAGGACGCGCTGCTGGACCGCCGCAGCCGCGTGCTAGACCTGATGCTGGCGCTGCACGGCGAATCGTGCGACCAGCACAGCATCCAGCGCTTCGGCGTCTACTACGACAGCGCCGGGTGGCAGGCGCACCTCTATGCGTGCAAGCGCCGCTTCGTGCAGCGCATCGTGCGCCATACGCGCGACCGTGCCGGGGCGTTCGACTACAGCCGACCCTCGCTCGGGCGCCGGGGCAATACCGCGCCGCTGCAGGAGCGCGTGGGGCTGCTGCTCGGCATGGACGGGACGCACAGCCGGCTGCTGTCGGGCGTGCTGGCCCGGCATGGCCTGACGCTCGACGAGCGCGTGCGGCACGGCCCCCATGCGGCCCCGCCCGATGGCGCCGAGCCGCTGGTGATGTGGCCCCCGGCGCGGGCGCGCATCGTCGCGCACTACGAGGAAGATGTGGCCGCGCGCCAGGTCCATGAGCGTCTGGGCTTCCACTTCCCGCACGCCGCGCCGCATGCCTTGCCGGCGCCGTTGTTCCGCTGCGCGGCCCATGCGGGGCGCTATCACCGCGCCGAAGGCCCCGCCGGGCCGGAACTCTGGCTCGGCCCCGACGAGGCGGGCCACTGGTGGCAGCTTGCCGTGCGCAACGGTCCGGGCGGCGTGATCGCGCCCGCGCTCTACCTGCACGAACTGGCCTGCCGCGTGCAGCGCCAGGCCGAGGGGCTCCATCTGGTCGAACATATCCTGCTGCGGCCCCTGGGACCGGCCACCGGGAAACCCGACGTGCCGGACGGCTTCCACGCCAACCGGATCAGCGTGGTGCTGCCCGGATGGACCGCGCGCGGCGCCGACCGGAGCTTCCGCGACCTGGCCACCGAGACCATCGCGCTCGGTTGCCCGGCCCACGTCAAGCCACACGTCCATTGGCTCGACACCGCCGGGCTGGCGGCCTTCGAACAGGAGCTGGAACCGTGGCTGGACGCGCGCATGGCCCATGCGCGTGGCGATGGCGGCACCGAGGCCGTGGCGCACCTCGATGCCTGCGCCGCGCGGCTGCGGCACCGGCTGGCGGCGCTGTGCGGGGAGCTGTCATGAACCTGCTGCCCGCAAAATTGGGCGGAAAAGCGCGCCAGCCCGCCGCGCACGCGATCGAGACGCTGACCTGGAACGCGTCCGGGCTCGACGACCGCGACGCGGCGCGCCTGCATCAGGCCCGGCTCAGCGAGTTTCTGAACGGCCCGGGGCTGGCGACGATCTCGCGCGTGTTTTCGCGCATGGCGGCGCCGGACGAGGTCTGGCAACTGGACCGCCTGGAGGTCGACACCGGACCGATGCCGCCCGACGGCAGCTTCGCCCAATGGTCCGAGATTCTCGAACGCCAGTTGACCGACGCGCTGCGCCGGGCGAAGCATGCGCTGGCCGCGCGCCAGGGCCAGCGCCCCGGAATGGAGACCGATACGGGCTTCCTCGCGCTGGCCGGCATGGCGCCGCGTCCGGCGGACCACCAGCGGCTCGAGCATTTCCTGTTCTACCTGCGGCACGGGCACCTGCCGTGGTCGCGTGGCGCGATTGCGGGACGCGGGCTGTCGGCGTGGCTGGCCACGCTCGCGCGGCGTACCGGACCCCGGCTGTGGTCGCTGCTGCGCGCGCTGCGCCCGGCTGATTACGTGCTGGCGCGGCTGAGCCAGATCACGCCATACCAGGGGTTACAGGCGCTGGTGGCGATCCGCCATCGCGAACTCGCCGACAGCCTCGACGGGCTCGATGCGCAGATCCTCGCGCCGTTGCAGGCACGCGGCCGGCTCAGCGCCTATCAGGTGCAGCAATTGCAGCAGGTGTGGCGCGTGGCGGCATTCCGCACGCTCTGGGACCGCCACGCGGGGCATCTGGGCGCCGATGGGGTGCAGCGGCTGCGGCGCGAACTCGGCGCGGCGCTGGCGCTGCAACTGGGGCAGGGCGGCTTTGGCACGTGGCGGCCCGCGCGGCAGCGTCCGCCGGGACGGGCCAACGATTCGGCACTCGCGCCGCTGCTGTTCGCTGGCGTGATCGAGGCGGTGGCGCCCGGCGCGGCGCTGGTCCGGACGCCATCGCGCGGGCCGGGTGGCGCCATCGCGGAGGGCGCCGTGCGCGCGGACCGGGTTCGTCCGCTCGATGCCGCGCTGGATCGGCTCGGCACGGCGCTGGACGGGCGCGCGCCGCTGGACGCCGGGGCGCTCGACCTGCTGCTGCGCGACCTGCATCAACGCGAGCCGGATGCGCTGCGGACACGCCTCCGGTGGCTCGTGCTGCGCGGGGGCCAGGCCGAGCACTGGCTCGCGCGGCACGGCGCGCAGGTCACGGGCCGGGTGCTCCGTGCGCTGGCGCCCGGCGATGGCGCGGCGCGGGACGCCAGCCAGGGCGTCCACTGGGCCGAATCGCTGCGCCAGTTCGCGCTCGCGGCGCTGGCCCGCCCCGCGCGTGGCCGTGCGGCGCGGCCCGGTGGCGTGTCCGCGCTGCAGGCGTGGCTGGCGGCGTACAGCCTGCGGCAACTGGCGCTCGGCGAGCGCGCGCCGACCGATCAGCGTGGCTGGGAACGGCTCTGGCAACGCGCGCTGCTGGCGTGGCAGAACGGCCATGCGCCGGGGCGCCGGCCAACGCCGGCATCGAACCCGACGCCTGCCATGCGCGCACGGGCCACGCCGCCGCAGGGGCCGCAAGGGCCGCGTATAGCCGGAGGGCGGCTCGACTGGGACGCCGTGCACCGGATCGCATCGCGCGCGGTGCGGATTGCGTACATCCTGGCCTTGCCTCACCGGCCCGCCGCGCGGCGGGACTGGATGGTGCGGCGGCAGGTTGCGAGCTGGCTGGCCGAGCCCGCGCTGTGCGCGGACTGGCTGGCCGTGACGCGGCCTGCGCAACGCTGGGCGCTGCTTGGCGTGCTGTTTCCGCGCGAGATTGGCACGCTGCGCGATTGCAGCGCCGCCCTGGAGGCGACCGAAGCGATCCTGTGCCCCGATCTGGCCGTCCCGGCGCGGGCGCGCAGCCATTGGCGCTTCCTGGCCAGCCATGTGCTCATCGAGCAGTTGCCGGTCACGCCCGCGTGGCTCGCGCGGCGCCACGCGCTGTACCTGTACCGGGAGCAGGGCCATGGCGCGGCAACCTTGGGCCAGTGGTTCCTGCGCGCCGCCCAGGCCAGTGCCGGGCACGCGGCGGCGAAGGCCGCGCCCGAGGCATCACGCCTGGCGCGCTGGCTGCGGCGCGCCCGGATGGCCGTGCCGCAGCCAGCCATGCCGGCCGCCGCCATCCGCGCGCTGCATGGCGCGCCGACCGCCGCCGAGCAGTACGAGGCAAGCCTGCCGACCGATTTGGCGACCGATTTACCGCTCGGCAAGTCGGCTGCGCAGACCGGGGCCGTGGCCGGGCGCCGTATCCCTCCTCATGACGACCGGCCCGATGCCGCCGTGCTGGCCGATCTCGCGGCGCTGGAATCGGCCATCGGCGCCGGCGCGCACTACGTGTCCGATGCGGGCCTGGTGCTGCTGGCCACCTACAGCCAGCGCCTGTTCGACATGCTGGGCCTGCTCGATGGCGCGCGGCTGCGCGATGCGCGGGCGGTGTCGCGGGCGGTGCGCTGCCTCGCGTGGCTGGTTCATGGCCACGACGACGCGAGCGAGCCCGAATGCATCCTGCCGAAGCTGCTCTGCGGCATGCCGCTCGGCGAGCCGCTGTTCGAGCCGATGGTGGGGTCGGCGCGGCTCGACGCCCCGACCCGTGAACTGCTCGACAGCCTGCTCGACGCCGTGATCGCGCACTGGACGGCCATCGGCAACACCTCGGTGAACGGGCTGCGCCAGACCTTCCTGCAGCGCGAGGGCCGCCTGGCGCGCGAGGAGGCGGAGGCGGGCGCGCACTGGCGGCTGGTGGTCAAGCCCGGGCCGTTCGACATGCTGCTTGACCGGCTGCCGTGGTCGTACACCACCATCAAACTGCCATGGATGCGGGAGGTACTGCATGTCGACTGGCGCTGAGCAGGATATCGCCGTCCACGCCGAGGCGTTGCGGCGCGAGCTGGACTGGCTCGGGGCCACGCTAGAACTGCGCTTCCAGCAGCATTTCGGGCAGCGCGACGGCGCATCGGCCGATGCACCCGATGCACCCGATACGCCACCGGCCTTCCCGCCGCCCCCCGCGTTGCCTGAGGGCAGCGCGCTGGCGGCGATGGTGGTCCAGCATGGCTTTGGCGTGCCCGAGCGGCTGGTGCTGGCCCTGGCGCTGGCGCCGCACCTGCGGCCGTCCGCGCTGGACATGTTCTTCGTCAAGAACCGCGATTTCGACCGGGGCTTCACCGAGTTCGGCGGCAGCCGCGCGCAGCATCACACCGGCTTTCTGCCCAGCGGCGAGACCGCTGTCTTCCTGCTGGCGGGCGACGATCTTGCCGCGCGGGTGGCCGCGCTTGCGCAGTTCGATCCCGACCATGCCTTCGCGCGGGCCGGGCTGCTCCAGCTGGACGGCGAGATCGGCGGCGAGCCGCAGCTGAGCGGCGCGCTGCGGCTGCACGCCGAGGCGCTGCAGCGGCTGCAGACCGGTGTCTGGCACAAGCCCGACTACAACGCGCAGTTTCCGGCGCGGCGCATCAGCACGGCGCTGGGCTGGGACGACCTGGTGCTGGCGCCGGAAGTCATGGACGAGATCGAGATCGTGCGCGCGTGGTTGCGCGACGGCCCCGCGCTGATGGAGACCTGGGGCCTCGGCAAGGCTGTCAAGCCCGGCTATCGCTGCCTGTTCTACGGCCCGCCCGGCACCGGCAAGACGCTGACCGCGACGCTGCTGGGGCAGGGCGCGGGCGTGGATGTCTATCGGATCGACCTGTCGATGGTGGTCTCCAAGTACATCGGCGAAACCGAGAAGAACCTCGCGCGCGTGTTCGACCAGGCGCAAAGCCGGCGCTGGGTGCTGTTTTTCGACGAAGCCGACGCGCTGTTCGGCAAGCGTTCGGCCGCGCAGAGCAGCAACGACCGCCACGCCAACCAGGAAGTCGCTTACCTGTTGCAGCGCGTGGAGGATTTCCCCGGCACCGTGATCCTGGCGACCAACCTGCGCGGGAACCTGGACGAAGCGTTCTCGCGCCGTTTTCAATCGATGATCTATTTCCCGATGCCCGATGCGACCCAGCGGCTGCGCCTGTGGCACAGCCTGATCCGCCAGCCCGAGCGGCTGACGGCCGAGATCGACCTCGCCGAGCTGGCCGAGCGGCACGAGCTGTCCGGCGGCGCGATGGTCAACGTGCTGCGCTTTGCCGCGCTCCAGGCGCATCGCGACGGGGCGGCGCGGTTCTCGGCCGAACATCTGCGGCTGGGCATCGCGCGCGAGTTGCGCAAGGAAGGGAGGACGCCATGAGGCGGGGGCGGGGGCGGCGCGGCGCGGCGGCCGGGATCTTCATGGCCGGGCTGTGCCTGCTCTGGCCAGCGCCGGCGGCCACGCCGGGCGCGGCCCCGGCGCCCGCTTCCGCGCCGGTTGTTGCCCCGGCGGCCCCGGCGAGTGCTGCGGCGGTTGCGGCAGTTGCGGCGCCGGCATCCGCCGTGGTGGCCGTGCCGGCTTCGGCGCCAGCGGCCCCGGCGTCCCAGACCTGCGCGGTGGCGCCGGGACAGCCCGTGCCCGATTTGTGCCTGGCGGATGCCGATCCGCTGTCATTCGAGAAGACCGCGGTCACGGCGCTGCCGGCCGCGACGGAGAACCTCCCGTATACATATAGGTTCCGGGCCACCGGCGGCGAGCCGCCCTATGCGTTCCGTGAGGTCGGCGAAGGCTTGCCCGATGGCATTTCGCTCGATGCGGACGGCAACGTGCGCGGCGCAACGGCGAAGCGCGGCCGCCACACGTTCATGGTGGAACTGCGCGACCGCTGGGGGCAGGGCGTGCGCCAGCGTTTCGCGCTGAACGTCACGGGACCGCGCGCGCCGTCGGCCGCGAAGCCCGCCGCCACGCCGGCCGCCGAGCCGCCGATCCAGACCGTGCCGATCGCGGCCACGCAGACGCCGTTGCGTGGCAGGACGCTGATCGACACGTGGGTGCTGACCGGGCCGCTGCTCGAAAAGATCGCCCCGCCCGCGCCCCCATCGCCGCCGGCGGCCCCGGAGGGCGAGGCAGGTGCCGAGGGCGCCCCGGTGGCACCGCCCGCGCCGACGCCCGATCCCGACGGCCTGGACGAACTGAGCGAAGCGGGCGCGGCGCAGTTGGCGACACTGCTGCAGCCGCTGGTGAACGTCGAGTATCCAACGCGCGCGCTGTTCGCGGCGGCGCTCGATACGCGCGTCTGCGCCTATGCGGCCGGGTTGACCGACAAGGTCGCGCTCGAGACCGGCAAGGCCGCGCCGGACGCCGAGCAGTGGCGCCAGCGGTGCGTCACGGCATGGCAGGGTCCGCCGCCGAAGACGCCGCCGCAACTGGCCGAGGCGCCCGTCAGGTGGCAGGACCTGCCCGCGACGCTGCTGCCGCCGCGCGTGCGCGCCTGGCTGATCGAGCAGGCAATGCAGAGCCATGACGCCGCGACGGCCACCGCGCCCGGCTGGTCCGGCACGGGCTGCAACTGCTTCGTGGCCGACGCGGCCGGCAAGGTCTACGGTGTCGTGCCGAACTGGAGCGACGCGAAGCAGGGCCCGAAGATCGATTTCGGCCTCTACGACCGGCTGGTTGGCTATGCGCAGCCGTTCGACGACGATGGCAACGTGACGCCGCTTGAGCCCGACGCGGCGCAACTCGATTTCCTGCGCGCCATCCATCGCTATGGCAGCAAGCTCGACGTGACGCTCTACCGCAAGGACTGGCAGTTCCTGCAGCGGCTGCCCGACGAGGCGCAGCGGCGGCGCGTGGCCGAGCAGGTTGCGCGGCAGGCGCTGCGCCTGATCGACACGCCGCTGCGCCGCCTGGACACGCGGTGGGAAGACCGTATTCCCGGGCTGGCCGGCGACAGCCATGTCGGCGACGGCATCACCCTGTTCCTCGACCAGGCGCCGATGCCCGGTGACAGCCGCTATGCCGCGTTCGACGATTTCCGCGACCGGCTGGTCTACGCGCTGATCGCCGAGATGCGCAAGAGCCATCGGCATTACACGCTGAACCTGATGGTGCAGGCCGCCGACCTGGTGCCCGCGCTGCGCAATAGCGACGAGCCGGCGCCATCCGCGACACCCGCGAAGCCTGCACAGCCCGCATCCACGGCTGCCGCCAGGGGCAAGGCCGTGCCGGCCCCGGCCCCGGCTCCGTCGCCGCAGCCGGTGGCGGCGGCGGCCCCGTGGGGCTTCGACCGCCTGCTCGACTATCTGGTACGGGCCGAGGAGCCGCGCTTCCAGGACGGGCGCATCGCGGCGGGGCCGGGCGGTTACCACAGCAATACCAACGTGACCGTGCGCTACCTCGTGGCGCTGCCGGAGCCTTCGACCCACAGCAAGAAAACGCTGCGCGAGGCGGTGGAGAACACGGCAAGCCTCGCGGGCACCAATCGGGCGATCCTGTTACGGCGCATCCTGCCGCTGATCTCGGTTGGCAGCGCCGCGCCACGGCAGGTGGGCGACGACATGGCGTACTTCAACGACAACTTCGGCGGGGTCGCGCTGTGGCCGCAGCCGGTGGCCGATGCCGGCGCCACCCACCTGATCGGCACGACCTTGCGCAGCACGATCCTGTCCGGCGAGGCGCGCGAGGGTGCGCTGTGCAATCTCGTTTGCGACTGGCGCTGGCCGCTGCGCGCGGCGTTCTGGCTGGGGCTTGGCATCGTGGTGGTGTCGCTGGCGCTGTTCCTGTTCTCGTGCCGCGTGCGCGCGCTGGGCCGCCCGTACCAGCTGTACCTGGTGGCCGCGGGCATCGTGCCGCTGGTCATTGGCGGCCTGCTGCTGCGCTGCGATCCGGACCTGGCTTCGGCGGATTTCAGCAACCGGCTGCTGTTCGCGGTGCTGGCCATCGTGATCCTGGCCATGCTGGTGCCGCTGCTGAAGCCGAAGGTGCAGAAACCCTAGGCCATGACCGGAGCGCGGAACCCCGCGCTAGCGGCTCAAGCCTTCGCGCATCGCATAGCGCGTCAGTTCCGCGATGCTGCGGATGCCGAGCTTGCGGAACGTGTTCTCGCGATGGCTCGCGATGGTCTTGTCGCTGAGGAACAGCATGCGCGCGATCGACTTGGTGTTGTGGCCCTCGGCAAACAACTGTGCGATCTGGCGCTCGCGCGCCGTCAGTTGCGGCAGCCTGAGCGGCACCTCGGCCGGCGCGGGGCCGCGGGCGGCATGGAGCACGCCGCCGATCAGTTCGCCGCTCAGGTAGACCTGGTTGGCCATCACGCGCCGGATCGCGCGGGCAAGCTCGTCGTACGAATTCTCCTTCAGCACATAGCCCGCCGCGCCCGCATCGAGCGCGGCGATGACCTCCTGGTGATGGTTGTTGACCGACAGGCACAGCATCTTGCACGGCGTGGACTCGGCGGCCAGGCGGCGGATGACCTCCATGCCGTTCAGGATCGGCATGCCGATGTCGAGAATCGCCACGTCTGGCTGGATCGCGCGCACGAGTTGCAGCAGTTCAATGCCGTTGCGGGCCTGGGCGAGCACTTCCATGTCGGTCTCGCGCTGGAGCAGCGCGATCAGGCCCTCGCGGATCATCGCGTGGTCGTCGGCGACCACGATGCGGATCGTCATCGCGCCTCCGCGCGGGGCCAGCCGATTTGCGCGCGCACGCCCAGGCCAGGGCCGGTCTCGAGCGTGAAGTCCGCGCCGATCCGGCGCAGCGCGGCGGGCAGTTCTCGCAGGCCGCAGTGGCCGCGCACGGGGCGGTGCAGTGCCGACGGGTCGAAGCCCGGGCCATCGTCGGCAACCGTGAACACGATGCCGCCATCCACCGCGCGCAGCGTCAGCGCGACGCGGGCGCCGGGCGCGTGCTTGCACGCGTTGGCCAGCAACTCGCGCACGGCGCGCAGCAGCACCTGGGCCACCGCCGGCGGCGGCTCGGCGGTCAGCGGCGCGCAGTCGGTATGGATCGGCCGCCGGCTCTGGCGCCCGATGGCTTCGGCGATCCGCAGGCATTGCGCGGCGAGTGCCGGTGCCGGTGGCGAGGCTGGTGCGGCATCGAGCAGGCCGGCGATGACGCCGCGCGTGGTGTGCAGCGCGTCCTTGACGAGCTGGCGGACGTGGCGCAGCGCCGCATTGCGGACATCGCCGGTGGCGGGCGCAGCCTGGGCCGTATCGATCTGGATCAGCGCGAACGAGAGCAGTTGCGCGAGGTCGTCATGAAGGGATTTTGCAAGGTCCGCGCAGTCGGGCGACGCGTGGCGCTTTTCGGCATGGTGAACCCTGGACTTCGGCACCACGCGGCGCGGCCGCCGGGGGCGAAGCTTGCGTGCGAACTGCCGGCATCCGATGCGTTCCCAATGATCCCCACAGCGGTCTGACCGGGCGCAAACATCGTCGAACTGCGATGCCGTGGCATGCAATGAAGCGCTCATAAATCGTCCGTAGTCCCGAAGAATGAAACGTCTGTTCTCCGGCAATGCTCGCGCATTGGACGCATCGTTGGTGGACGCCATCAGCCGGGAACTATTGTCGGCATCGCCCAGGGGCGCCGCCGCTTTTCGGACACTACTATACATTCCGGCCTGCATTCAACAATGGGGAAAGAAAGTGGAGATCGCGGGATTTCTTTTTGTTTAACAGAGAGTTAAGGAACGCTTACCATCGACAAGGTTGCCCCATCGTCGTGCGCGACCGCAAAGCCGAGGCGCCGATAGAGCGATTGCGCGCGATTGTGGCGGGCCACCTGCAGGTTGACGGTCCGGCCCGAATGCGCGGCCAGCGCGATGACCGCGCCAAGCACCGCGCCGCCGATGCCCTGGCGCCGGAATTCGGACAACAGCGAGATGTCGATGACACGCAGCGCGGCGGCGCCATGCTGCAGGTACAGCCGGCCGGCGGGCTCGCCCTGCCGCTCGATCACCAGGAACTCGGCATCCGGATACGCGCGGTAGGCGCGCTGCTGGGCATCGAACTGCATGGCGAGAAACGCGGCCTGCTGCGCGGCGTTCCAGCCCGCGGACTGAAGTTCAGCCTCACGCGTGGATGCGTAGAGGCGCCTCAGGAACGGCTGGTCGGCGTCCCCGGCCGGGCGCAGCCCGACGCCGGGGAGGTCGATGCGGAGCGGAACAGCGCGCGGCCCGCTCATGGCCGCTGCGGAAACTCCCCTTGCAGGGCGATGCAGTACATCAGCCCGGTGTAAGGCTGCATGTTCTCGTGCGGCAGGCTGCCGCCGGCCGGCGCCACCGCCTGCGGCGAGAGCGTGGTCATCGCCGGGGCCGGCGATGCATTGGCCGCGATGCACACCTGGTTGTACGACTCCATGAAGCGCGCCGCCAGCTTGCCGCTGGCCTCGGCGGACGCGGCGCGCGACGTGTCCGCATAGGCGGCGTGGTTGTGCGCCGGCATCTGGTCCGGCGTCAGCGTGACCGTGGCACTGCCGCGCGGGTCGTCGAGCACGTTGTCCACCGGCGCGGACACCGCGCGGCCACGCAGGTCGGGCAGGCCGAACGTCGTGGTGCCATTGCCGCCATAGTTGATGCCCAGCAGCGAAAACAGCGCCGTATTCTGCTGGATCAGCATGAGCTGCCCATCGCAGGCGGCCCATCCCTTGGGCGCGAAATTGCAACCGAAAACGCGGATCTCTCCGATGAACTGGTCTGACATGTCACCTCCGTAATCTGGGTCCGGGGAGCGCCGGGGCGCTCAGCTTTGCGACGGAAAGATGCCCGCCATGGCGATGATGTAGTTCACCGAGGCCGTGGGCATGATGTTGTTGTGCGGCAGGGTGCCGCCGCTGGGGCCGATCGTGCCCGGCGCAAAGGCGTTCTTGCCGGGCGGGCTGGCGGTGCCGGCATCGTAGAAATGGCTCGGCGACGGGATCGTGCCTGGCAGCAGGGCCGGACCCGGCGTGACCGTGGTCGCCGTGGTGTTGGTGGCCTGGATCGCATGGCTGTGCGCGGGCATCTGCGGCGTCAGCAGCGTGACGTTGTCACTGCCGAGCGTCTCCCCGATCACGCGCGGCGTCAGGTAGGGGCCGTTGCCCTGGCCCAGCGGCAGCTTGCCGCGCAGGTCGGGCAGGTTGAACGTTGTCACGCCATCGCCGCCATAGGTGGTGCCGATCAGCATGAACAGCGTGTCATAGACGGAAATGCTGACCGTCTGGCCAGCGCAGAATTCCCAGCCCAGCGGCGCAAAACTGCCGGCGAACATGCGGATTTCTCCAAGAAACGGTTGCGGCATGGTCTCTCCTCAGTCCCGGCTCGGGTAAATGCCGGTCAGCGAAATGATGTAGTTCGCCACCAGCGACGGCTGCATGTTCTCGTGCGGCTGGGTGCCGCCCGTGCTGCCGCAGGCGTCGGCCATCATCGGCGTGAGTGAATCGGGCGTGCCATACAGCGGCTGGCCCGGACCGGAAACGGACGGATTGCTGGCGCTGTACAGGTTGCTGGCCGCCAGATAGTGGTCTTGCCCGGTGCCCACGTTCAGCGCCGTGGCGGGGCTGGACGAGACATTGAACGCGTGCGTGTGGGCCGGCAACTGGGCCGGCGTCAGCGTGACCGATTCCACGCCGCCGATCTGGCCTTGCTGGATGCCGGCCGGGTCGCGGTGCACAGGCGTGCGGCCGCGCAGGTCGGGCAACGCGAAGTTGTTGACGCCATCACCGCCGTACTGGGTGCCCAGCAGGCTGAACAGCACCTGGTTCTGGGCGATCGGCAGCAGCGCGCCGTTGCAGAACGCCCAGCCCTTCGGCGCGAATGGAAACGAGCACAGCCTGATTTCCCCTATGTATTGGTCCACTGGTGTCCCTCCCCGGATCGGACGTGGTACAGCAAACAGGCAGCGAGTGTGCGGCCCGCGGCGGCAGGATTGCCGCCGAAATCATCCAGATTGACAATACAGATATCAATTTTGATGGCGTCGGCAGTGTTATATCTCTTGTAGATTGTGTCGTTGCGGCGCCGTGGCCGTCGTGTTGTGTAAATCGGACAAATCCGAACTTTTTCAGAGACATCGTCCGAATTGATTAGTGCCGGCACGTCGGATTTGGCATATGGTCGGGTCCGGTCAATAAAACCAACAACGTCGCAGACGGCAAAAGACCCCCTCAAAGAAGCGGGGTTGCGGGAGAAATCGGGTGCTGAGAAGAAAAAATCGTGGCGGCGGCCTGCGTGGTGCCGCGCCCGTGGTACGGGTCATGGCGCTGGCGCAGCGCATCATGTGGATGGTCGTTGCCGTGTGGCTGATGGCGTTTTCGCAGGCCGCGGCCGCCGCTGTGTGCACGGTGAACGTTCCCGTCGTCGCGGACACGCAGAAGGTCTATGCGTTCACCGCGACCGACAATGCGAGTTGCGATCCGATCTCCGCCGCCATTGCCTTCGACGCGGTCGGCAACGGCAATTCCGGCTCGAATTTCCAGTCCACGCCCACCTCGCAGCCCGGCAGCGCGCTGTATATCTACAACAGCATGCTCCCGAACGGGCAGAACACGAACGGCTTCGTCTATACCCCGCCGCCCGGCTTCGTCGGGACAGACACGGCGACGTTCTATACCAGCGACGATGGCGCCGTGTGGTTCCCCAACGGCACCGTGCATTTCAACGTCATGGCCGGCCCGCCCACGGTTACCGGGATCTCGCCGACCAGCGGTCCCGTCACGGGCGGCACGAGCGTGTCGATCACCGGCACGAACTTCACCGGCGCCACGGCAGTCACCTTCGGTGCGACGAGTGCGTCGGCGTACGTCGTGAACAGCGCGACGACGATCACGGCCACCTCGCCCGCCGGCGCCGCCGGCGCCGTCGATGTGGTCGTGACCACGCCGTCAGGGGCCAGCGCCACCAGTGCCGCGGACCGCTTCACCTACGTCAGCATGCCGCCCGTGGCCAACGGCGTCAGCGCCACCGTGGCCTATGGCAGTGCGGGCAACCCGATCACGCTGAACATTACCGGCGGTGCGCCGACGAGCGTCAGCGTGGGCACGGCACCGGCCCATGGCACCGCCACGGCGGCGGGCACGTCGATCACCTATACGCCCATCGCGGGCTATGCGGGGCCGGACAGCTTCACGTACACCGCTTCCAACGCGGCGGGCACGTCGGCGCCGGCCACGGTCACGATCACGGTCTCGCCCCCGACGCTCGCCTATGCGCCGGCATCGCCGTCCACCGCGACGGTTGGCGCGGCCTACAGCCAGTCGCTGGCCTCCGCAAGCGGCGGCGCGGCGCCGTACACCTATGCAGTGATATCGGGTGCGCTCCCGCCTGGCGTCACGCTGTCCAGTGCCGGCGGACTGTCCGGCACGCCGACCGCGGGCGGCACCTTCACCTTCACCGTGCGCGCCACCGACAGCAGCACGGGCACCGGTCCGTTCTCCGCCACCAGCGGCACGCTGTCGATGACGGTCAATGGGCCGACGATGAGCCTCTCGCCGGTGTCGAGCACCCTCGCCGCGACGGCGACCAGCCCGTTCATCCAGACGTTCACGGCAGGCGGCGGCAACGCGCCCTACACCTATTCGCTGAGCGGGACGCTGCCGACCGGCCTGACGTTCAATACCGCCACGGGCGTGCTGTCCGGCACGCCGCTCTCGGCCGGCATCACGGCGTTCACGATCAGCGCCACCGATAGCAGCACCGGGACCGGCCCGTACACGGTGTCGAGGGGCTACACGCTGTACACCGCCGCGCCGACGATTGCCATCGCCCCGGCCACGCTGGCCAACCCGGCGATCGGCGTCGCGTACAGCCAGACCGTGACCGCGAGCGGCGCCTCGGCGCCATACAGCTACACGTTGGCCGCCGGCACACTGCCGCCCGGCCTGACGCTGAATGTGACAACCGGCGCACTTGTGGGCACTGTCACGAGCGGCGGCACTTATAGCTTCACGATCCTGGCCACCGACAACAACGGTTTCACGGGCAGCAGTGGGTATGTCGTAACGGTTGGCGCACCGACCATCACGATCAATCAGGCCACGCTGCCGGGCGCCACCGTGGCAACGGCGTACAGCCAGGCCCTCTCGGCATCGGGCGGCACCGCACCGTACACGTTTGCGATCACGGCAGGAGCCCTGCCGGCCGGGGTGTCGATGTCGGCCACCGGCGCCCTGTCGGGCACGCCGACAGCCGGGGGCACGTACAACTTCACGATCACCGCCACGGACAGCAGCGGCGGCGCCGGGCCGTACTCGGGCAGCCGCGCGGTGTCGCTGACCATTGCGGCGCCGACGCTGACGCTGTCGCCCGCATCGCTGGCCGCGCCGACCATGGGCGCCGCGTACAGCCAGACGTTCACGGGAAGCGGCGGCGTGGCGCCATATGCGTTCAGCGTCATGGCCGGCACGCTGCCGGCCGGCCTCTCGCTCAATGCCGCCACGGGCGTGCTGAGCGGCACGCCGACGGCGCTGGGCACCTACACGTTCACCGTGAAGGTGACCGACAGCAGCACCGGCACGGGCGCGCCATACAGCACCAACCGCACGTACAGCGTGGCCACCGCGCAGACCGTGCCCACGGCACCGGCGGTTGCGGTGACGACGCAATCCAATGCGCCGGTCACGATCCACGCGGCCGCCAACGCCACGGGCGCACCTTTCTCGGGCGTGACGATCCTGACGCCGCCGACCAGCGGCAGCGCGGTCATCAACGGGCTCGACATCGTCTACACGCCCACGCCGACCACGTCGGGCGCGGTCACGTTCGCTTACGCGATCGTCAACAGCGCCGGCGCGTCGGCGCCGGTGCAGGTGACCGTGACCGTCAATGCGGTGCCGGTGCCGGTGGCGCAGCGGCAGATATCGACGCTGGCCAGGCGGCCGGTGAGCGTGGACGTGACCGAGGGCGCCACGGGCGGCCCGTTCACGGGCGCCGCCATCGTGTCCGTGGTGCCGGCCGATGCCGGCAGCGCCACCGTGGCCGCCACGGCGGCGAAGACGCCCGCCAGCGCCGACAAGCAGGTTGCCGCCGCGACCGGATACACGGTGACGTTCACGCCGGCCGCCGCGTTCTCGGGCCCCGCCGTGGTGACCTACACGCTGAGCAATGCCATCGCCACGTCGTCGCCGGCCGTGATCCAGGTGGCCGTGGCGGCGCGCCGCGATCCGTCCACCGATCCCGACGTGTCGGGCCTGATCAACGCCCAGATCCAGGCCGCGCGGCGCTTTGCGACCGCGCAGATCAGCAACTACAACCAGCGCCTGGAGGCGCTGCACGGCAAGGGCAGGGCGCCATCGGGCAACCAGATCACGGTGCTGATGCCGCGCGCGGAGGGCGATCCGCAGCGGTGCCAGTCCGAGCCGAACTTCACGGCGCGCGATGCCTGCCTGCGCGGTACGGACCCGTCGCGGAAGCTGACCGGGACGGGCCGGCGCGGCGCCGGTTCGCGCGATGCCGGCGTGGCGGCCGAGTCGGGTGCGGGGGATGGCACGGGAGAGGGTACGGGGAGCATGGACGGCAACGCGCCCGACCTGCCGAACAGCGCCGGCACGCCGGCCCCGGACAATGGCGACGACCGGCTGGCGTTCTGGACCGCCGGCACGGTGGACTTCGGCTTCGCCAACACGGCCGCGCAGCGTTCCGGCTTCCGTTTCACCACGGGCGGCGTGACCGCCGGTGCGGACTATCGCTTCTCGGACGAACTCACGCTCGGCCTCGGCTTCGGCTACGGGCGGGATTCGACCGATGTAGGCTCGGCCGGCACGCACAGCAAGGCCGACAGCTTCAGCGTGGCGCTCTACGGCAGCTATCGTCCGCAGCCGTCGCTGTTTATCGATGGCGTGGCCGGCTATGGCTCGCTGAGCTTCGATTCGCGCCGCTGGGTCGGCGACGAGAACGCGTTCGCCTATGGCAACCGCGACGGCCACCAGATCTTCGCGTCGCTCTCCACCGGTTACCAGTATCGCGACGCGGCGTGGCTGATTTCGCCATACGGACGCCTGTCGGTCTCGGAAAGCACGCTCGACCGGTACGCCGAGACCGGCGCCGGGTTCAGCGCGCTCACGTACTTCGGCCAGACCGTGACCACGGTGTCCGGCACGCTTGGCCTGCGCACCGAATACGCGCAGCCCACGCGCCTGGGCCTGTTCCTGCCGTTCGCGCGGGTCGAGTACCAGCACGATTTCAACGGCCAGAGCGCGGCCGGACTGGCCTATGCCGATCTTGCCGGCGCCGGCCCGGCCTATACGGTGACTGGCTCGCCGTATGGCCGCGACCGCGTGCAGGTGGGCCTGGGCGGCAAGCTGCGCGCCGGTTCGCTGACTTTCGGCATGGACTACAACGTGATCTTCGGCATGGGCGGTTTGCAGCAAGGGGTGCGGTTGACGTTCGCGGCGCCGTTCTGACGGTTCGGTCTGGCTCCCGGCGTCACAGCGGGGAGCCAGACCATCGGCTACAATGCCGCCATGTCACGTGCAACCCCGAGCCTCTCGCTACGGGTCGTGCTGCTCCTCATCGTATTGGCGCAGTTGCTGATCCCGCTCCTGCACGGCCATTTCGGTACGCCGAAACAAACTGGCCTGCACGTGCACAGCGCCCTCTCAGGCACGGTTGATTCTCATTCTGGTTCCGCGGCCGCGCGCCACCACGAAGCGTTGACAAGCGCCGAGCCGTTCGCGGTCGGCGTCGAGCCCGCGATCGAACCTCTTGCTCTGTCGCCGCTCCTTTTGGCGGCAGCGGCTGTTGGCGTGCCCGCGCTTACCCTCATGCTGCTCGCGGCGCTGGCCTGTTGCGCGGCACCGCGCCGGGCTTGCCGCAGGCCGTCCCCGCCGACCCGTTGGCGCGACCGCATCAACCGGCCGCCGCCCTCCCAAGCCCCTCCGCTGTTCGCCTGATCCCGCAACCGGCCAGAAGCGCCGGTGTCCGCACTCGCGCGTGCGATATGCACAGGCGCGGGGCGTCCCTTCTTGTGGATTGGAACTGCCATGTCTCTCAAACGATTCCTGATGGCCGGCGCATGGATTGCATCGGCCGTCATCCCTTTCGAACTGCCCGCTGCCGAGGTGGCCGCCCAGACCGTGTCGCTGTCTGCCGAACAGGCACGCGCGCTGGGTGTGCGCACCAGCCCCATCGCCGCCTCCACGAACCTGGCGGTGGGCACGCACGCGCGCGTTGTGTTCACCCCCGACGCGCAATATGTCGTGGCGGCGCCGTATGCGGGCATGGTCCAGCGCGTGCTGGTCTCGGTCGGGCAGGCCGTGCGCCCCGGCCAGGCCCTGGCGATCTTCGCCAGCCCGCAGCTCTATGAAGCCAGCCGCGCGCTGACCGAAGCCAACTCGCAGGCGCGGCTCGCGCAGCAATCGCTGGCACGCGACAAATCGCTCTACGACGACGGCATCATCGCCGCCAGCCGCTGGCAGGCCACGCAGGCCCGTGCGGCGGAGGCCGCCGCCATGGCCCGCGCGCGCCGCGCGGAGTTGGCCTCGGCGGGCATCACCTTCGCGGGCCCCGGCGGCGAAGCGCAAATGATTGCCAGCCGTGGCGGCATCGTGTCGGAGGTCAACGCGGTCCCGGGCATGCGCGTGGACAGCGCCTCGCCGCTGTTCAGGATCGTCGATCCCGCCGCGCTGGAGCTGGACCTGCTGGTCGGCACGGACGTGCCGGTGCCATCCCTCGGCGAACGCGTGACGGTTCCGCAGCGCGGCGCATCGGGAACGGTGATCGGCGTTGCACCCTCCGGCGACGGCACGGCCGGCGTCCGCGTGCGCGCATCGCTGGCGCAGCGCGGCGACCTGCGTGCCGGCGAGAGCGTTGGCGTGACGCTGACACTGCGTGGATCGACCGGCGCGGGCGCATCCCGCGTACGCGTTCCGGCCGCCGCGCTGGCCTATCTGCAGGGCACGCCAGGCGTATTCGTTGCCACCGGCACGGGCTTTCGCTTCCAGGCCGTCGCCGTCGACAGCACGGACGAGGCCAGCGCGGTCGTGCGCGGCAATCTGCCGGCCGGCACGCGCGTGGCGGTAGCCGGCATCGGCGCGCTCAAGGGCATGCTGGCGGGAGAGCAATGATGCTGTCCCGCGTGATCGAGTTTTCCCTGCGCCAGCGGGCGCTTGTGCTGATTGCCGCGTGCGCGGTGGCCGCCGCGGGCGTGTGGGCCTACCTGAACCTGCCCATCGACGCGTTTCCCGATATCTCGCCAACCCAGGTCAAGGTGGTGCTCAAGGTGCCGGGCATGACCCCGGAGGAAGTCGAGCAGCGTGTCTCGACACCCATCGAGCAGGAGCTGCTCGGCATCCCGCACAAGACCATCGTGCGTTCGGTGTCCAAGTACGGCATCAGCGACGTGACCGTGGATTTCGAGGAAGGCGTGGATGTCTACTGGGCGCGCCAGCAGGTATCCGAGCGCCTGGCCGGTCTCGCGCGCGATCTGCCGTCGACCGCCATCGGCGGCCTGGCGCCGATCACGACGCCGCTGGGCGAGATGTTCATGTTCACCGTCGAGGGCGAGCGCTACTCGCTGGCCGAGCGGCGGCGCGTGCTCGACTGGGTCATCCGGCCGGCGCTGCGTACCGTGCCCGGCGTAGCCGACGTCAACGTCCTTGGCGGCGAGTTGCGCAGCTACGAGGTGATTCCCGACCCGGCCCGTCTGCGGGCCCGCGGCGTGACGCTGGATCAGTTGCGCCAGGCCCTGGATACCAACAACCGCAACGACGGCGCCGGGCGGCTCGATCGCGGCGACGAGCACTGGGTCGTGCGTGTGGAAGGCGGCATCCGGGGGCTCGACGACCTGGGCGCGATCGTTGTCGTGCCGGGGCAGGGCGCACCGTCCGCATCCGCCGTCACCGTTGCCGACGTTGCCACCGTGCGGCTGGGCGAGGCCACCCGCAACGGCGCGGTCAGCAAGGACGGGCAGGGCGAGGCGGTTGAAGGACTGGTGCTCGGCCTGCGCGGCACCGACGCGCGCAAGCTGGTGGAGGCGGTGCAGGCACGGCTCGACACGCTGGGGCCGCAATTGCCCGAGGGCATGTCGACCCAGGTGTTCTACAACCGCGGCGAGTTGGTGACCCGTGCCACCAACACCGTGATGCGCGCGCTGATCGAAGCCAGCTTGCTGGTGGTGGTGACGCTGTACGTATTCCTGGGCGGCGTGCGCGCCGCGCTGGTGGTGGCGGCCACGCTGCCGCTGTCGATGCTGGCGACCTTCCTGCTGATGCGCTATGTCGGCCTGACCGCCAACCTGATGAGCCTGGGCGGCCTGGCGATCGCGCTGGGCATGCTCGTGGATGCGGCAGTGGTGGTGGTCGAGAATATCGAGACCGCACTCGCGCGGGCCAAGACGCACCAGACCGATCCGGCGCTGCGCGGCGCGGTGATCCGGCACGCGGTGACGACCGTGGCGGGGCCGATGCTGGCCGGTGTCTCCATCATCGCCATCGTGTTCCTGCCATTGCTGTCGCTTCAGGGCCTGGAGGGCAAGCTGTTCTCGCCGGTGGCGCTGACCATCGTGCTGGCGCTGGCGTCTTCCGTGGTGATCGCCTTCACCGTGGTGCCCGCGCTGGCCTCGCTGCTGCTGCTCGCGCACGCGGCGGAGCCGCCCTGGCTGATGCGCAAGGTGACGGGCGGCTTGACCCGGTTGCAGGCCTGGAGCGCGGCGCATCGCCGTACCGTGTTCGGCATGGCGGGCGGGGCACTGGCGATTGCCGTGGCGCTGTATTTGTCGGTGGGCAAGACCTTCATGCCGACCATGGACGAGGGCGACCTGATCGTGCAGTTGCAGAAGGCCCCGTCGGTCTCGCTGGCCACCTCGCTCGACCTGGACCAGCGCGTGGAGGCGGCGCTGCTCAAGGAGGTGCCGGAGATCCGCTCGATCGTGGCGCGCGCCGGCTCGGACGATCTGGGCCTGGACCCGATGGGCCTGAATGAAACGGACACGTTCCTGGTGCTCAAGCCCAAGGAACAATGGCGCGGCACCAAGGAAGATATCGCCGCCGCGATCCGGCGCGTGATGGAGCGCTTCCCTGGCGTGATCTACAGCTTCACGCAGCCGATCGAGATGCGGGTTGCCGAGATGCTGACCGGCACGCGCGGCGACGTCGCCCTCAAGATATTCAGCAATGACCTGGCCGCCAGCGAGACGGCGGCGCAGGCCATCGCGGCAAGGATACGGACGATTCGCGGGGCGGTGGAGGTGATCGCGCCCAGCAACAGCGGGGTGCAATACCTGAAGGTCTCGATCGACCGCGCGGCGGCCGGCCAGGCCGGCTTTTCCGGCGATGCCCTGCAGGCGCAACTGCGCGCCCTGGTGGAAGGCGACCGTATCGGCGTGGTGCCGGAAGGCATTGTCCGCACGCCGCTGATCCTGCGCGGCGGCGCGGCCCTGCGGCAGGCGCCGGAGTCCTTTGCCGGCCTGCTGATGACGGCGCCGGATGGCAAGGCGTGGCCACTGACATCGCTGGCGCGCATCGAGCGGGTGGACGGCCCGGTGCGGATCAACCACGAAGACGGTGCCCGTTTCGCGGTGATCCAGGTCAACGTTGAAGGCCGGGACGTGGCGGGTTTCGTCAACGAAGCGCAGGCGGCCGTGGCCGGCCTGGGCACGCTGCCCAAGGGGCTGCGCATCGTCTGGGGCGGTCAGTTCGAGAACCAGCAGCGCGCGGCGGCGCGCCTGGCGCTGGTGGTTCCCCTGGCGCTGGGGGCGATCTTCCTGCTGCTGATGCTGACCTTCCGCTCGCTGCGCCAGGCGACGCTGGTGATTGCCAATATCCCGTTCGCGCTGGTGGGCGGCATCGCGGCGTTGCGGCTGTCGGGCGATTACCTGTCGGTGCCGGCCTCGGTCGGCTTTATCGCGCTGCTCGGCATTGCAGTGCTCAACGGCGTGGTACTGGTCTCGCACTTCAACGCGCTGCTGGAGTCCGGTCTCGGCGCGGCCGAGGCGGTGCGTACCGGTGTGCGCGACCGGCTGCGGCCCGTTCTCATGACGGCCTGCATCACGGCATTCGGCATGATTCCGCTGCTGCTGGCTTCCGGCCCAGGGTCGGAAATCCAGCGTCCGCTGGCCGTCGTCGTCTCCGGTGGCCTGGTGTCTTCGACGGCGCTCACGCTGCTACTGCTGCCCCTCCTGTTTGAACGCTTCGGTATGCCCCGGCCCCGTGCAGCCGTCGGGCAAGGAGAAACACCATGAAGTTCGCCATGATTCGATGCACGTTGGCCGTGATTTGCGCGATGGCTGTCTCGAGCGCGACGGCACAGACCCAGGGCGTTCCGGGCTACCTGCCGGCCGAGGCCGAGGTTCGCGAGGCGGTTGCCAGCTCGCCCGACGTGATGACCGTCGAGGCCCGGCGTGACGCCACGCTGGCGCGTGCCGACGGCATCCGCACCGGCACGGCGGAGACCGTGGTGCGTGCGATCGGCCAGGGCCGCCAGGTCCGGGATCCGTCGGAGCGCTATGCCGAAGGCCAGATCACCGTGGAGCGGCCGTTGCGGCTGTGGGGTAAGGCCGATGCGGACGGGCGCCTGGCCGATGCCGCCGCCGAGGCGGGCCAGTTGACGGTGAAGGACGCGCGCCACGAGGCATCGCGCCAGATCCTGTCCCTCTGGTTTGCCGCCGTGCGTGCGGGCCAGGCCCGCGTGGCCGCGCAGGACAACGCCCGCGCCGCGGCGGAACTGGCTGCCCTGACCGCGCGCCGGGTTCAGGTGGGCGACGCCTCGCGGCTGGACGGCGAGCTGGCGGCGTCAGATCACGCACGCTTGCTGGCCGCGCTGGCCACGGCCACGGCCACGGAGCAAGCCGCACTGGCGGAACTGCAGGCCCGGTTTCCGGGGCTCGGCCGGCCCGGACTCGCCACCGAAGCCGCGCTGCCGCCGTTGCCCCCGTTACCTCAGGACCCGCCGGAGCGGCTGCGTACCGAGTACGTCCAGGACAGCCACGAGTACAGGCTGGCCATGGCCGAGGAGGTGCAATCGCAACACCAGGCAAAGCGCGTCGATCTGGAGCGCCGGCCGGACCCTACCGTCGGCATGTTCATGACGGTGGAGCGCGGCGGCGCGGAACGCATTCTGGGCGTCAGCGTGGCCATGCCGCTTGGCTCGGCGCATCGCCGCTCGGCGGCGGTAGCCGCGGCGGCCGATGCGGAGGCAGCGGCACGCCGCAGGCTGGGTGCGGAACGCCGCCTGGGTGCGGAATTCGACGTGCTGTACCGCAATCTGCAGGGAAAGCGAGCCGCCGCGCAGGCGCAGGCGGACGCCGCGGCCTTGCAACGAACCACGGCGGCGCGCGCCACGCGCGCTTATCGTGCGGGAGAGACCGGCCTGGCCGAACTCATCCCGGTGCGCCGCGGCCTGGCCGACGCGTTGCTGGCCGAGCGTCTCGCGGCAGTGGACGTATTGGAAGCGGACAGCCGGCTCAAGCTCGACCTGCACCGCATGTGGGACTTCGACGAGTGACCTTAGTCCGCCCTCGGCGGCGGACGGCAATTTTATGCCTATGGCGTCACTTCACCGACTCAGTTCGGCATCTTTTCCTCGTGGCGCAACGTCAAGACGCGCACGCCGTTTCCGGTCACGGCTACGGTGTGCTCGAATTGCGCGGACAGTTGCCCATCGCGCGTGACGACCGTCCAGCCGTCTTCTTCGGTCCGAACTGCATGCCGTCCTTGGTTAATCATCGGTTCGATGGTGAACACCATGCCTTCCCGCAGCACCAGACCCGTTTGCGGCTTTCCCCAATGCAGCACTTGGGGAGGCTCGTGCATTTCACGCCCAATGCCATGGCCACAATATTCCCTTACGACCGAATAGCCGTTTCTCCGAGCGTGCCGCTCAATAGCATGCCCCACGTCGCCAAGTCTGGCGCCTGGACGAACGGCCTTGATTCCTTTCCACATGGCTTCGTAGGTCACTTGCACCAGCCGTTCAGCCAGCGGCGAGACCTCACCCACAAGATAGGTCTTGCTGGAATCAGCGATATAGCCGTTTTTCTCCAACGTGATATCGAAATTAACGATATCCCCGCTTTGCAATATGTCTGTCGTGGATGGAACACCGTGGCAAACCACGTTGTTGCGGGAGGCGTTAAGCGCGTAGGCATACCCGTACTGTCCCTTGCTTGCCGGGCGGGCGTTGAGTTCATTCACGATGAGGCTATCGACCAGATCGTTGATCTGCATGGTTGACATGCCAATCAAGCTCAGCCGATCCAAATAACCAAACACATCTGCCAGCAACTTGCCTGACTCCGCCAGCAATGCGATTTCTTCTGGTCGCTTGGTCATGCTGAAGCCACCTTGACGGCTTGTGCCACAACGCCCGCGGCTCTCAGTTCCCGAGCAATGATCTCATTGAAACTCTGCGTCGGATTCATTTCGCTCAACATGCCAATCTTTATCCAGAACGCCGCTTGGGCGTTGATGGACCGAAACGACACTGCGCTCGCTTTGCGTATTTGATCGTGCAAATCATCGTCGATATTCACAATGCCCACGTGCACTCCATATATAGAACGTATATGGAGTGTATACGCGAACCCAATGGCAGTGCAAGTGATTTGCCGAGGGTGCCTATCTCGGACGTATCCATTGCATTCATGCGGGACAGGCGCCTCAGGCGGACATTTGAACGTTGCCAGAACCGGACATTACAACTTTGCCGCTGCATCCTTTGTCCAGGCGTTTCTGAAAGGTCGGGGGTGCTTGATTGATGCAATCGAGTTGCGTTAGTGCGCTCGTCCGGTCTTCGGCCGAACACCGGACGTTGAGGTCCGTATAACGCTGCTAGACTGCGGACGAAGCCCCCCCGCACAGAACTCAACCGCTCGGCATAGTGACATGACTGAATTCCCTCTAACGTTTATCAGCCAGACCGAATGGGAAAGCTGGTTAGGGAAAAACGGCGACACTTCGACCGGAGCATGGCTGCGCCTAGCGAAAAAAGGCGCCGAGCATCCAACCGTAACGTACGAACAGGCGTTGGAAAGCGCCCTCTGCTATGGCTGGATTGATGGTAAAAAACAGGCCGAGAGCGAGAAATACTGGTTGCAACGCTTCACTCCACGCTCAGCAAAAAGCATCTGGTCCAAACTTAACAAAGACAGGGCTGAAGCGCTGATCGCTGCAGGCAGAATGCGCCCACCTGGCATGACGCAGATCGAGAAAGCTAAGAAGGACGGCCGCTGGGAGGCAGCTTACACGTCGGCCAGTAACTCGATAGTGCCGGACGACCTACAGGTAGCCTTGGACGCAAATCCGGGAGCCAAGAAGTTTTTTGCAACACTGAATAGCCGCAACCGCTATGCCATCCTGTTTCGCGTACAAAATGCCAAAAAGCCAGAAACACGGGCGCGTAAAATCGACGAGTTCGTCAACATGCTGAACCGTGGTGAAGCCTTCTATCCCTAGATCCTTTCACTTCTGCCGGGAATTTTGCCATATGGACATGTAACCTCTAATGACGACTTCGGCCGAACTTCGGTCGAGGGGGCGGGGCTCTCGACCGGCTGTAACTGGCTGCAGATTCAACCGGTCAACGCAACAGCTTGATGGAATCGTTCAGCCGGTGTATCGAAGTTTAGTGTCTTGCGCGGGGCGTTCATTGAGCCGCCTGGCGATGGCGTTGAGTTTGGCTTGCGAATAAATGGAGAAATCGGTGTGTTGCATCGACGGGTTGAATCCAAAACCATCACCGGCTGCTCGGCTCCATCGGGTACGTGCCGCCGGCCGAGGCCGAAGCAACGTATTATCGGCAACTTACCGAACAGGCCGCCACGGCCTGACTTAAACCAACCAGCCTCCACGAAAGC